>Ga0209702_10002058_pt1 | contig 36359 bp, 29 predicted proteins | sample FRY01_FD_187210 | JGI IMG/M metagenome (GOLD analysis project Ga0209702, IMG submission 187210) | Freshwater microbial communities from Lake Fryxell liftoff mats and glacier meltwater in Antarctica - FRY-01 (SPAdes) (version 2) | ecosystem: Environmental > Aquatic > Freshwater > Ice > Glacier...
CCTCAAATCGAGTCGAAACCTTGCCAAATCAAAGAAAAAAGAGGAAAAACCAACCAAGTCCAAAGTGTCATGAATGTTGGCACAACGACCTAACCGCCCCGGTGTCATCTTTCATTGGCTCAACACGAGGGGCAAGGATTGGGGGTTGATGGGAGGAGGGCTGGGGGGTAGGGTCCGCGCGACCCGATGGCGAACATACTCTCCGCAACAACCCGTCCGGGCCGGTATTTCCGGCTGATTTTAGTGGCTTTCATGGGAGTGGGCGGAGGGCATTTGGCGGCGGAGAGCTTTTTTGTGATGGAAGCGCATTCGGGCCGGGTGCTGGTTGCGCAGAACGCGACGGCCAAGGTTCCGGTGGCGAGTTTGACGAAGATTGCGACGGCCATCGTGGTGATGGACTGGGCGCAGGTGACGGGGACGGATCTGGGGACGCTGGCGATTGTTCCGCATTCGGGGGCGGAGTTGGGTGGGGCGAATCCAATGGGATTGATGCCGGGCGACCGGATTCCCCTGCGCAATGCGCTCTATTCGGCGCTGATGGGATCGGACAACGTGGCGGCGCAAACCATGGCGCACTATGTCGGGTTTGCGATGCAGCGGCAGCGTGGACAGACCGGAGATCCGGTGAAGGAATTTGTGGAGGAGATGAATGTTTTGGCGAATGCGCTGGGGATGAGCAGGACGAAATTTGCGAATCCCAGCGGAGTGGACACGGCGCGGGAGCGTGGGGTTTCGACGGCGGCGGACATGGCCCGGCTCTGTGTTTATGCGATGAAGCATCCTGGATTTGCCTTTTTCGTGAAGCAGAAGAGCAGGAGGGTTTCCTTTTATCGTGGGGCGCAGGAGCTGGCCTTCACGGTGGTGAATACGAATCACCTGCTGGGTCAGATGGAGATCAACGGCATCAAGACCGGCTACACGCAATTGGCGGGGCAGTGCCTGGCGACGAGTTCGGAGCGGAAGCCGGTCGTGCAGAAGTTGGCGGATGGGCGCAGTCGGATGACGGAGCAGCGATTGATCTGTGTGGTGCTGGGGAGCGCGGATCGGTTTGCGCGGACGCGGGGACTGGTGACGGACGGCTGGGGGCGCTACGACCAGTGGCGGGGGGCGGGTTCGCCGGTGCAGGACGCGGCCAAGGAAATGATCGTGGTGCCGGCCCCGCGTTGACAATTCGGCGGGATCGATTACCCCTGTCCGCATTATGCGCATCGGGATATTGAACAGTGGCGGAGATTGTCCGGGGCTGAACGCCGTCATTCACGGTGTGGTGGGGGCGGCCACGGAACTGGGTTGGGAAGTGATCGGCTTCAAGGATGGGTTCGAGGGGCTGTTGCCTCCGGGGGACTTCAAGGTGCTGAAGCGTTCGGACACGAGCGGGATTTTGAAGTTGGGCGGGACGATTCTGGGTTCGACGAGCAAGGGGCATTTTGCGGCGAAGGTGGGGGCGGGTGATGTGGCGTTGGTGCCGCAGGAGATCATCGACAAGGCGAAGCGGACGATTGACCAGTTGGGGATCGGGGCGTTGATCGTGGTGGGTGGCGATGGGTCGCTGACGACGGGGATGCAGCTTTACAATGACGGGTGGCCGATCATCGGGGTGCCGAAGACGATTGACAACGATTTGGCGGCGACGGCGATGACGTTTGGTTTTGACAGTGCGGTGACGACGGTGGTGGACGGACTGGATCGGTTGCGGACGACGGCGCAGAGCCACAAGCGGGTCATGGTGTTGGAGGTGATGGGACGACACGCCGGCTGGATCGCGCTTTGGGGAGGGATGGCGGGTGGGGCGAACGTGGTGTTGTTGCCGGAGATACCGTTTTCGTTTGAGAAGGTGGCGGAGTTCATCAAGCAGCGGGATGCACGGGGAGCGCACAGCACGCTGGTGGTGGTGGCGGAAGGCACGAAGTTGCCGGATGGTGATGTGGTGGCGAGGGCCTCGGCGTCGGGTGGAGAGATGCGGATGGGCGGGGTGGGGGACATCGTGGCGGACCGGCTGGAGAAATTGACCGGCAAGGACACGCGGGCCTGCACCTTGGGTCACCTGCAGCGCGGCGGGGCGCCGACGGCGTTGGACCGGATTTTGGGCGCGCGCTTCGGGGTGATGGCGGTGAAGTTGGCGGAGGAAGGGCAGTTCGGGCGGATGGTGAGTTATCAGGCCTATCACGTGGATTCGGTGCCGATTGCGGATGCGGTGAACAAGTTGCGGCTGGTGGAACCGGATGGGGAGGTGATGCAGGCGGCCCGGGCGATCGGGATTTGTTTTGGGGATTAGGTTGGGGGGAGAAGTTGGATTGCCAGATTTCTTGAGACAGCTATGGAAGCGACCTGTCAAGCGATTGCCCGTTCAGTATACCCCGCAGTATTGTTTGGGTTGTTGATTTCCTGCTCCGAGATACAGGTCGATCCATCCAAGGTTGGTAGGGAGCTTGATGCCAAGAGAGCATCTGAATTGGTGTCGTCCTTTTTTAGGGCCGATGCGAAACAGAATGTGAAAGTGCTTGGTCGTGATGGCGTGGATGTCGGGGCGTTTGACGGGGTGATTTCAGTGTCGCTCGACCGGAGGTATGCTGCGACATCGGTTGTCATTCGAGAGGAGATTGCGAGGATGCCGGATACCGTTGCTGTGCCGGGGCCATCGCCGAGTGGATACTTCACCGATTCAGTTAACTTGGCCACTTTCCGGAGTTGGCCGCATCGGCCGGTTCCCGAAAGCGTCCGTCTTCTTGATTTCTCCATGAAGGACGAGGAGATCGTGGGGGCATTCAGGCTGGACGAGATGCGCTGGAAAGAGAGGGAGGCAGTCTCCTTGGCGGTCCGATTTGAGGTGGAGGCTGGAATGCTCCGCATCGCCGACATTCGCTGGGAGGGCGACAAACTATGGCTCTCTCAAAAATTGGAACGTTTGGCTGGTTTTGAGAAAGGTGGGACCGATGAAGCCATTTTTGAATTGGTCGAGAGTCTTAGGTTTGATTCTTATTAGGGAGGGCGTTGGGCCTGGGGAGGATGTTGGGCCTGGGGCTGGGGAGGGCGGCTGGGCTGACGCGGGTTGGAGGCATGGTAGGAATGGGGAGGGAGGCACGGTGGTGCGGCGCGAAAGCGGTGTCGGCGTTCGAAGACTCACTCTGCCACCGCAGTCCAAAGGGGGGCTTGCGACCGGGACGGTCACGCCACGTTTAGCTGATCCCGCGGACGGCGCGGTCGAAGTCCTGGGGGTTGGGGGCGGCGGAGCGGGCGACGGCTTTGTCGACGATGTCCTGTTCGGTGGCGGCGACGAGGTAGCGGAGGAAGGAGCAGTTCTGGGGGGAGTCGCCGCGGTTGAGGTGGTCGCCGAGTTCGCCGTAGTTTTGTTCGCGGATCCACTTGCGGGTGGCGCCTTCGTTGAAGAGGTGTTCGAGGGCGACGAAGAGGCCGCCGGCCTTGCGGGGGAGGAGTTGTTGGGAGAGGACGCCGACGAGGTGCATGGAGAGGAGGCTGAGGGCGCTCTCGCGGTGGGAGGTATGGAAGAGGTGGACGAGGCGTTCGATGGTGTCGTTGACGCCGGAGCAGTGGAGGGTGGCGAGGACGAGGTGTCCGGTTTCGGCGGCCTGGAGGGCGATGAGGGCGGATTCCTCGTCGCGGATCTCGCCGAGGAGGATGACATCGGGGCTCTGGCGGAGGGAGGCGCGGAGGGCGTTGGCAAAGTTTTCGGTATCGGAGCGGATTTCTCGTTGAGAGAAGAAGCTGAGTTCGTTGCGGAAGAGGTATTCGACGGGGTCCTCGATGGTGATGATGTGTCGGCGGTGGTGTTGGTTGATCCACTGCAGGCAGGCGGCGAGGGTGGTGGATTTTCCGGATCCGGTGGGGCCGGTGACGAGGATGAGTCCGGAGCGGCGTTGGAGCCAGGGGGAGAGGATGTCACCGGGGATGCCGAGTTCATCGAAAGAGGGGACGATATCCTCGATGGGGCGGAGGACGGCGGCGAGGTTGCCGAGGGTGTGGTAGAGGTTGACGCGGAGGCGTTGGCCGCCGGGGATCTGGTAGGAGAGGTCGCGTTCGCATTCGGTGTCGGGGTCGGCTCCGCAGCGTTTCCAGAAGGTGGAGATGGTTTCGAACTCGAGGGGGGTTTCGCCGATGATCTGGATGTCGCCATCGACGCGCATGCGGGGGATCTGGTCTTCGGCGAGGAAGAGGTCGATGGCGCCGGACTGGAAGGCGTGCCCGGCGAGTTGGTCGATGAATTCTGCCATGACGGGGAGTGTGGAGGGGGGAGTGGGGGGGCGGCAATGCTGATTTGAAGGCGGGGGAGAATCCCGGCGGGGTCACTCCCGGATGCCGATGAGTTCGTCGAGGGAGTTTTGGAGGGAGTTGAGGATGACGCGGTCGCGGACGCGTCTGCCGTCGTCGGTGTTGATGTAGAGGGTGTCGAGGGCGGCGCCCTTTTCGGTGGCGATGCGGGCGTGGGTGGTTTGGAGGCCGTGTTTGTTGATGGTGTAGAGGAGGTCGTGCATGAGGCCGATGCGGTCGATGGCCTGGACTTCGATGACCGTGAAGTTGGGGTCGGATTCGTTGTCGATGAAGGCGCGGACGGGGAAGGGGATGGCGTCCTCGTTGGTTTCGCGGAGGTAGTTGACCTTGACGACGAGGTAGTCGGCGGGATCGTAGGCCTCCTCGCTGCAGAGTTTGTAGATCTTGTCGACGACGCGGAGTTGTTGTTTGCGTGACTCCACGGCGCCGCCATCGGCGCGGCAGACGCGGAGGATGTCGAGGACGATGCCGTCGGGGCGGGTGTAGATGTCGGCGGAGAGGATGCTGATTTCCTCCGAGGCGAGGGCGCAGCAGAGTTTCTCGAGGAGGAGGGGGCGGTCCCGGGTGACCATGGTGAACTCGGTGAAGCCGTGGTCGGGGGTTTCGATCCATTGGATGGCGGACTCGAAAGGAGTGTCGGGGTGTTCGGCGCGGCGTTGGATGTATTGGGAGATGGCGCGGATGTGTGTGCCGACGTTGGTGGCGCTGCGGTAGCGGAAGTAGCGCTTCGGCATTTGTCCGAAGTGCTCGGCGATGAGGGCGTCGAACTCGCTGCCGATGGACTTGCCGACCCGATCGCGGAGGGTGGCGAGTTCCTCGCGGACGGCGGCGTCGTATTGTTCGTATCCCTGTCGGAGGAAGGTCTGGGTGGCGCGGTAGAGTTGTAGAATGAGGGCTTCCTTCCAGGGGTTCCAGGCTTCGTCGTTGGTGCCGTTGGAATCGACGTAGGTGAAGAGAAGGAGGGTATCGAGGAGGTGGGGTTCCTTCATGAGGGCCCCGAACTCGGCGATGACGTCGGGATCCTGGATGTCCTTCTTGGTGGCGAAGCGCCAGAGGGTGAGGTGGTGATCGACGAGGAACATGATCAGCTTGCGGCGTCCACCGGTGATCTGGAGGCGTTTGCAGAGTCTGTTGGCGAGCATGGCGGAGCCGTCGATGTGTTCGCGGACATTTTCGGCGCGGCCGGTGTCGTGGAGGATGAGGGCGAGGTAGAGGGCGTAGGGGTCCTCGATATCGATGAAGAGTTTGCGGAAGTGGGCCTTGGCGGGGTCGTCGCTCTCCATGAGGGCGTCGAGTTGTTCGATGCAGCGGAGGGTGTGTTCGTCGGCGGTGTAGCGGTGGAAGAACTCGTGTTGGACGAGGCATTCCAGGGCGCCGAACTCGGGGAGGTAGCGGCCGAGGACGCCGGTGCGGTGCATCATGCGGAGGATGGGGGCCACCTCGCCCTTGCGTTGAAGGATGCCTCGGAACTGGCTGCGGACGTCGGAGTGATAGCGGAAGTCCTGATCGATGAGGTTCCAGTTGGCCTTGATCAGTTTGCGCAGTTCGGGGGCGAGGGTGAGGTTTTCCCGCTGGCAGTGGCGGAAGAGGCGCATGAGGAGGACGGGGTTGTCCTGGAAGATTTTGTCGTGCCGTGGGTAGAGGCGGCCCTCCTTGGCATAGAAGCCGGTGAAGGAGAGCATTTTCGGGGATCGGGAGAAGAGGCGGGCGATGCCGCCCTTGCGGAAGTCGTTGGCTTCGATCTGGGCGATCTCGAAGACCGAATGGGTGCGTTGGTGGATGTTGCGGGTGTGCCGGTAATAGTCCCGCATGAGTGTTTCGATGCGGCGCAGGATGGTTTGCTGGGGGTAATTGAGGGCGTCGGCGATGATGCCCTGGAAGCGGAGGGTGAGGATGTCGGAGCCCTTTTTGGTGTGGTAGTGCAGTTCGTTGCGGACGCGGTGGAGGAAGTCGAAGCCTTCCTCGAGGGCCTGGCAGGCGTTTTCGGTGAGGATTTTTTGTTTGACGAGTTCGCGGAGTTCGCGGGTCTTGAAGAGGGCGTCGGAGATCCAGAGGAGGTTGTGGAAGTCGCGCATGCCGCCGGGGCTTTCCTTGATGTTGGGTTCCTGGAGGAAGACGGTGTTGGAGTATTTGCGGTATCGGGAGTTGATGTCGGAGCGCCGTTCATTGAAGAATTTTTCCTGATCCCTTTCGATGCAGTCCTTACGGAAGCGTTTTTTGAATTCGTCGTAGAGGGCCTGGTCGCCGTGGAGGAGACGGGAGTCGAAGAGGGAGGTGCGGGTGACGGGATCGAGTCGTGCCTCCCTGATGCATTCCGGCATGGAGCGGGAGGCGTGGCCGACCTTGAAGCCGATGTCCCAGAGGACGTAGAGGACGCCTTCGACGACTTCGCTGAGGGCCTTGGGGAGTCTGTGGGAGGCCTGAGGGAGGAGGAAGAGGAGGTCGAGATCGGAGCAGGGGCTGAGGAGGCCGCGTCCGTAGCCGCCGTTGGCGACGAGGGCGATTTTTTCGGCGTTGGGTTGGTCGGCGAGGGAGGCGGCGAAGAGGGCGCGGAGGACGTGGTCGAGGAGGGAGGCGCGGAGGCTGGCGATTTCGACGCCGCCGGCACCGGCATGGTGTTGTTCGCGGATGGTCTTTTCCTCGGCGTGAAGGAAGGCTTTGACGAGGGTGAGGCGCTCTTTGCGGGAGGGGGAGCTGGCGTGGAGCGGGGCGAGCGCGGATTTGGCGCGGGTGGCGAGGGAATCGAGGAGGGCGGCCGACATTGCGGAAGGGGGAGTGATGGTGGTCACGGGTCGGGGGGACTATGGGGGAGGATTGGGTGGGAGGGGAGGGGAAAGATGGGGGAAGTGGGAGTCGGACGGGTCGGACGGGTCGGACGGGTCGGACGGGTCGGACGGGTTGGACTGGTTGGACGGGTTGGAGCGGTCAGGGGGCGAGGCGGGCGAGTTGCCATGCCTCGGCTTCCTTGGTGTAGAGGAAGCGGTCGTGGAGGCGGCGGCCGCCGCCCTGCCAGAACTCGATGGTGTGTGGGACGACGCGGTAACCGCCCCAGAAAGAAGGGAGGGAATCTGATAGGCGGCGAGGTCATCGACCACGGAGGTCATTTGATCCCAATCGAGTTCGCCGGGGTAGCGGTTGGCGTTGGAGCTTGAGTAGCAGTGGACGCAGCGGAGGTTGCAGGTGCGGGTGATGTTCCAGACGACGATGGGTCGGCGGTGACGGGCGCTTTGGGCGGCGGTGTGGCCGTGGCCATAGCGGAGGTTGTCGGCGGGTTGGGCGGTGCCGGTCCAGAGTTTGGTGAGGTTGATCATGGGTGTGCGCGGAAGGCATCGTGTGTTTCGCGGCTGGCACCGTCGAGGCTGAGGGAGATGCGCTTGATGCCGGCCTCGACGAACCTGTTGAAATCGGCCTTCACGAGGCGGGCGGTGGCGGAGGGGCTGAGGCTGACGTTGAGGCCGAGTTCGGTGGCGTAGCGGGCGATGTTGAGCGCATCGGGACGCATGAGGGGATCGCCGCCGGTGAGGACGAGCATGGGGGGCTTGAGGTCGGCGAGTTGCTCGACGAGGTGGAGGGCCTCGGAACGGTTCAGTTCGTCCGGGCTGCGTCGGGGCTGGGCCTCGGCCCGGCAATGGCTGCAGGCCAGGGCGCAGGCGCGGGTGATTTCCCAGAAGACCAGGAAGGGCCGCTCCTCGAATTTGTATCCCTCGATTCCCAACGGTTTTGTCCTGACCAGAGTATTCACGTTGGAGCAGGGAACGAAGGGAGGGGGAGGGATTTTAAAGCAGTGGCGGGGGCGGACTGCGCATATTCTCTGATTCGTGGAGGGCGGAGAAAAGATATAATGGTTGAAAATAGGCATATTAAATGGCTATATTGAGGTTAGTGGACAAAATAGAAGCTTATGAGAAGAGGAATCCGGATATCATTGTCCGGCAGATTGGGCGAAGAATGCGTCTTCTGCGGTTGGCCGCTGGCTGGACCCAGGCGGCACTTGCGGAGCGAGCGGGGGTGAGTCTTTCCACGTTGAAGTTGTTGGAGTTGACGGGTAAGGGATCGTTGCAGCGTCTGGCCCGGATCGCGGTGGCCTTGAATGTGGATGGAGAGCTGCAGGGGCTGTTTCTGGAACCGAGGCAGGTGGACTCGATGGATGCGGTGGAGCGAATGGGTAGAGAGCGAGCCCCGCGGCGTCGGAAGGAGGGGAGTCGATGAAATTGGAAGTTCGCTATCTTGGTTCGGGAGAGAAAGAGGTCGTCGGAACGCTTTTGGAGAGGGAGGACGGGAAGGTTTTTTTTGAATATGACGGGGAATGGGTGAACAGGGGGCGGGAGTTGTCGCCCATTTATTTGTCTAATGAAACTAGGGGATCAGTTTCCACGCCGACGCCGTTGTTCGGGGCCTTGTATGGAGTTTTCAGCGACAGCCTGCCGGATTGGTGGGGGGAGCAACTGATGCGAAGATTTTTCAGCGAGCAGGGGATTCCCTGGAGGCGGGTCACGACGCTGCAGCAACTTGGCTGTCAGGGGAGTTTCGGGATGGGAGCGTTGGGGTATGAGCCGGATTTGTCCGATGGGGTCTTTCGGGATGTCTTGACGGTGGAGATCGGGGAACTGGTGAGGGGGGCGATGGAGTTGGCGAGGGGGACGGCGGAGGCGGTGGTTCCGGGGTTGTTACGCTCGGGTTTGTCTCCGGGGGGGGCGCAGCCGAAGGTCCTCTTGGGTTTCTCGAAAAATCTGGGCGAGGTGGTTGCCGGAGGCGGGGGGATACCGGAGGGATACGATCCGTGGTTGCTCAAGTTTGACCTTGATCCGGAGTTGGAGTTGGGGAGGGAGGAGTATGCCTATGCGCTGATGGCCAAGGCCGCGGGAGTGGATATGCCGGAGTGTCGCTTGTTGGAAGCGGATGGTGGACGGGCGCACTTTCTGGTTCGTCGCTTTGATCTGGTGGATGGCAGACGGGTGCACCTGCATTCCTACAGCGGGCTGACCCATACTCCGGTTCGAGATCCGATCGACTACGATGCGATGATGAATGTGACCCGGGTGTTGACAGGGCGGGAGCCTGAGGTGGAGCGGCTTTTTCGGAGGGCGGTGTTCAATGTCGCGGCGGGCAACGATGACGATCATGGCCGGAATCATTCGTTCCTGATGGATGAGTTGGGGGAGTGGAGGTTGTCGCCGGCCTATGATTTGACGCGGACATCGAATCCCCTGCTGGGAAGGGTGCGGGCTGCGGCGGTATTGGGAAAGGCGGTCGAGGTGGGGTTGGCGGATTTGATGCGACTGGGGGAGGGGCAGGGGGTGCGGAAGGTGGCGACGGTGATCGATGAAGTGGTGGCGGCGGTGAAAGATTGGGAGCGGTGGGCGGAGGAGGCGGGGTTGGGTCGGTATCGGACCGGGCAGGTGCTTGAGGAGTTGCCGGGGATGGAGTGGTGATGGGTTGCGGAAGCATGATCTGGGTGGAGACCGATCCACAGGGTGAGCGACGGAACAGATCCTCGGGAATGGGTGAGGAGAAGGGGCGAGGCTGTTCGGACGGCGGTCTCGCCTGGACCGGCGCTGACGGGACGGAGATCTTATGGGGTCCTCACCGTGGGAGGAATCCCACGGCTAAAATCGGTGGGCCCTCTGGGACCCGGAAGCCAGTCCTGTAGCGCGGGGAAACGGAGGAGGGGGGGGCATGCCGTTGCGGTCCCGGGAGGGAGATTTACTCTACGGGAGTGGGGGTGGCGGGGGGGGCCTCTGGGTCTGGGAGTTCCTCGTCCTCTCCGGGTTCTTCGGGAGCTCCGGGTTCTTCGGGAGCTTCGGGTTCTTCGGGCTCTTCCTTGCCGATGTTTTCGTAGTGCTGGAGGATGCGGTCGCGGGTGGTGCGTTCGATGATTTCGCAGTCCTGGAGGGAGTCGGCGAGGCGTCTGGCCTGGGCGATTTCGAATTCGTCGGGAGGGGTGTCACCTTTCTGGGGGGGGCGGATGACGAGGTTGGGAATGAGTTTCTCCGCGCCGGGGAACACGGAGGGGTCGATGAGGAAGCCGATTTCGGGGGTCTTGCCGGTGGCGGGGCCGAGGGAGATGAGGGGGGCCTCGCCACGGGAGAGCATGTCGATGGAAAGGGATTCGTTGAAGAAGCCGAGGCGTTTGGCGTTCTCGAGGTTGCGGAGGAGGGTTTCGCGGATGAGGGCCTGTCGCGGGTTGTCGCGTTCGCGTGAGGAGTCGGTTTGATCGAGGATGCCGTCCCCCTTGAGTTGGAAGACCACGTCGAGGGCTTTGTCGGTGGAGAGGCCGAAACGGGTGTTGGCTTCGTGGAGTTTGAGGAGGGTTTTGAGGAGGGTGGCGGCGGCGTCGGCCCTGTCGAACTGCTCGAACATGGAGGCATCCGCAGTGAGAACGCGAAGGTCGATGATGAGGTTTTTTTCGGCCTTGCTCTTGTTCCAGGTTTTCATGCCAAAGATGGCAACGACACCAAAGAGGAGGGTGATGACGGCGTAGCGGACGAGGTCGCGTGGGTCCATGAGTTGAATAATTGGTTGGCGGTGGACTTAGTCCCAGATGGTTTTTTTCTTCACTTCCCTCTCCTTGGGTTGGAAGCGGGTGTAGTCGCGGCACTGGTGGAGGGCTTCTTGGCGGGTGATGACGTTCTGGGCGAGGAGGTGGTCGAGGTGGTCGTCGATGGTGTGCATGCCTTCCTTGCGGCCGATCTCCATGAGGCCGACGACCTGTTCCATCTTGCGGTCGCGGACACAGGAGCGGAGGGCGTAGTTCATGCGCATGACCTCGGTGGCGACGATGCGGCCGGTGCCGTCCGCGGTGGGGAGGAGGCGCTGGGAGACGATCGCCTCGAGGACGTTGCCGAGTTGGGCGACGACCTGTTGTTGCTGATCGGGCGGGAAGACATCGACGAGGCGGTCGATGCTTTGCGGGGCATCGACGGTGTGGAGGGTGGCGAGGACGAGGTGGCCGGTTTCGGCGGCGGTGAGGGCGATTTTGATGCTTTCCAGATCGCGCAGTTCGCTGACCACGATGACATCGGGGTCCTGGCGGAGGGCTTGCCGGAGGGCGCGGGAAAAGCTTTTCGTATCGCGGCCGACCTCGCGTTGTTTGATGATGCAGGCGAAGTGGGGGAAGACGAACTCGATGGGGTCCTCGATGGTGATGATGACCCCGGCGCGGGATTCGCCGATGCGGCGGATCATGGCGGCGAGGGTGGTGGTTTTGCCGGCCCCGGTGATGCCGGTGACGAGGACGAGGCCGCGGCGGAGGCCGCAGAGTTGATCGACGATGGGGAGGTGGCCGAGGTCGGAGAGGTGGGGGATTTCGGCGGGGATGTGTCGGAAGGTGGCCTCCATGTGTCCGGAGGTGAAGTGGACGTTGCCGCGGAAGCGTCCGATGGCGGAGACCTCGAGGGCGTAGTCGAGTTCCCATTCCTCCTCGAGTCGCGCGCGTTGGGCTTCGGAGATGGTGCCCATGATGAGGTTCTTGCAGTCGTCGGCAGAGATGGCGAAGTCCTCGAGGGCAACGATGTCGCCGTTGATGCGGGCGGCGGGAGGGGCATTGGCGGCGAGGTGGAGGTCGGAGCCGCCGCGTTCGATGGATTCTCGGAGGTAGTCGGTGATTTCGCGGGGCTCGCTCATTGTGGTGGGAGGAGGCGGACTGTACAGGATTGGCGGGGGAGGGCGATTAAATTTGCCGAGGGCCGGGGGGCTGAGTGGAGCAGAGAAGAACGAGGTGGGCGGCGAGATCGGGGGGGAAGTCGAAGAGGGGTAATTTTTCGTGGAGGGTGGCGAGTTGGGAGTGGATGGCGTCGCCGATCTCGCCGCCGTATTGGGCGGTGGCGAAGGCGAGGATCTCGGTGGCGCGGACGAAGAGTTCGCGGGCGCGGTCCGGTTCGTGGCCGAGGCGATGGGCGTCGGCGGCTTCGGCGAGGAGGGCTCCGCTGGCGACGAGGCGGCCGACGTTGCGGCCTTCCTCGTCGTAGAAGAGGCTGACGAGTTTGGCGGAGGGGGTGTTGATGAGGGTGTGGTAGGGGAGGCCGGTGAGTTGGGCGCTGTTCTCCTCGAGGAAGCGGAGGAAGTCGTCGGGCTGTTGGGCCTGCTTGATGCCGAGGGCGCGGAGGGCGAACTCGACGACGCGTTGGATTTCGCGGAGGAGGAAGTCTTGGCGGATCATGGGTGGAGGGAGAGGTTGTGGTGAAGTCGGGAAGCGTTTGGGTGGGTTCCGTTGCCGCGGTGTGGGGCCGAGGTGGAGGGAGGCTTGCAGTTGGAAAGTCCGGCGTCGATTCCGGAGTTAGGGACAAGCACAGTAAGAAGCCGGTGAGGCTTCTGGGGCAAGCTACGTTCAAGAATGTGAGGACGGCGGACAAGAAAATCTTTGTGAGTGCATACATTGAGCCGGACACGCTTGAGCGGCTTACGGGGAGCGCGAGGCCGAAGGAGAATGATATCGAGGGCTACGCGCTTTCGATCTCGGGGGCGGGGATTGTTACCGAGGGGCGGTACGGTGAGGGGTTGACCAAGGCCACGGCCGAGGAAGGAGCAAAGTGGTGGATCGACTGGAAGAATCAGAATCTCGAGGGACTGATCATTCCTAAGAGTCAGACACCGTTCGCAGCACTATGGACAGACCGCTATCCGACAGAGAAGGCCCGGAACGAGTAAGTTGGTGAGCGCAATTGGACCTGTGAGGTTTTTCGGGGGGGGGGTGGAGAGTGGGGCGGGAGGTTTAGGGAAGAGCGGGGGTGGAACCGCCGACCCCTCGCAGAGGGGTGGCTACGCGGGGGGATCGGCTGGGCGGTTGGAAACCAAGAGTGTGCGGCATGGATCGTGCTTTAAGAGTGTTCGGCATGGATCGTGCTTTGACTGTCTGACGGGTTGGCCCGAATATCGTGCTGAATTTCCACGGGCCAATTTCCAAATAAATTCCAGTCATCAGGTTCCAAGTCGGAAAACGAACCGAAGGAGACGAATCGACCCGGATTCTCGTTCTTGTCATTCGCGATTCCGGATGTGGCAAGGAGCTTCAGCACTTGAGATTTGGTCTTGGATTTGAAATTTATTTGGAAATTGTCGGTTGGAAATTCTTAGAAGGTAGCCTCGGCGAGAAATGGCCATGCTGTTATTGAGGGCCATTACTAGTTCAGCAGTAACCATGCCGAACACGTTTGGTTGGAAACCGCCGCCACGTTTGTGAGGCTTGTGAGCCAGTCTTCGCCGGAGGCTACGCCCGGGCATGCGGGACGGTCACGGCACTGTGGTGGTGGCGATGATGCGTTGGAGGGCGTGGTCGAGGGAGCTACGGGGGCAGCCGTAGTTGAGGCGGGCGTGGCCGGGGGCGCCGAAGGGGGTGCCGGGGGAGAGGAAGAGGCCGGCCTTTTTTTCGAGGAGGTCGGCGGGGTGCTCGATGCCGAGGGGGCGGAAGTCGAGGAGGGCGAGGTAGGTGGCCTCGATGTCGGGGATGAGGAGGCCGGGGAGGGCGGTGCGGAGGGTCTCGGTGAGGAGATCGCGGTTGCCGGAGAGGTAGGCGAGGAGTTCCTGACGCCAGGGCTCGCCGTGGCGGTAGGCGGCTTCGGCAGCGAAGTAGGCGAGGCAGTTGATCTCGGGGAGGATGTGGCCTTTGGCGGTGGTGTATTTGCGGCGCAGGGTGGGATCGGGGATGACGGCGTAGGCGTAGCCGAGGCCGGCGATGTTGTAGGTCTTGCTGGGGGATTGGAGGACGACGAGGTGCTTCTGCAGTTCCTCGGGGAGGCGGAGGGCGGAAAAGAAGGGGGTCTTGGTTTCGTCGAGGACGAGGTCGCAATGGATTTCGTCGGAGAGGAGGACGAGGTGGTGGCGGGCGCAGAACTCGGCGAGGCGGAGGACCTCGCTTTCGGTGAAGACGCGGCCGAGGGGATTCTGCGGATTGCAGAGGATGAAGATTTTTGTGCGGGGAGTGACGGCGGCCTCGAGGGCGTCCCAGTCGAAGGTCCAGCGGTCGTCGAGGATGACGTGGGGGACGGAGAGGAGTTCGAGGTCGGCGTCGCGGTGGACGCCGAGGAAGGGGGGATAAACGGGAGTGCAGGTCAGGAGGGCGTCGCCGGCTTCGGCGAAGGCGCGACCGGCGAGGGAGAGGGCGGGGACGAGGCCGCCGAGGTGGACGATTTGTTCGGCGGTGCAGGTGGCGCGGTGGCGTTCGGAAAGGTAGGTGAGGAGGGCTTCGAGGAGGGAGGGGTGGGCGAGGGGGTAGCCGAAGATGCCGTCGCGGACGCGCTTTTCGAGGGCTTCGATGACGGCGGGAGGGGATTGGAAGTCCATGTCCGCGACCCAGAAGGGATCGAGATCGGGGCGGCGGTCCCACTTGAGGGATCCGGAGCCGCGGCGGGGGTGGACGGTATCGAAGGAGGACATCTGGGCGAACGGGAACGAATCGCAGGGCGGATGTCAAATCATGTCCCGGGTGACGAGGTATTTAGCGGCGCAGCGGGGGCATTGGATGATGATCTCCTGGTCGTCGCCGAAGAGTTTGTCGGGTTTCTCGCGCCAGGCACCGAGGACGGGGAGGATGCGTTCGAGGTTGCAGCCGCAATGGAAACGGAAGCGGCGTGTTTCGAGGAGCTTGGTCTTCTCGAAGGACTCGATTTCGGCGACATCGTTGGCGTCGAGGGCGGTGAGCCATTCCTCATCGAAGTCCGGTTGGGCGGCGAGGAGGACGAAGGTTTCGTCGGGGAGGCGGAAGGCGCGGCCGGGGCGTTGTTCGGATTTGCGGTAGAGGGCCTCGACCCAGGCGAGGGGATCGTGGCCCTCGACCTCGATGGTGGAGAGGCCGGGGTCATTGCCGGGGACGGTGGTCTGCACGTAGAAGAGGTTGCGGTCGGGTTCGCGGATATCCTCGGTGAAGCAGCGGCCGGTGATTTGCTCGTGGATGGAGGAGCCGGTGACGAAGAGGTTGACGCGGGGGGCGCGGAGATTGACGGTCCAGGCGATCGTTTCGTTCCAGGGTCGGGCGACGAGGTGGAGGGTGAGCATCGCGGCGAGGTCCTTGAGCATCGTGTCGAGTTGCTCGGGATTCTTCAACCCGTGTTGCATGAGGTGCAGGTAGTAGTCGGTGTAGATACCGGGGAAATGGCCGCGCAGCATGAGGACGTTGCGGTGGCGGACGAAGATCGATTCGATCTTGGTGAAGTCTTCTACGGGGACTTGATCGGGCACGGGGAAATTACTAAGGGAGAACAGGGAAAATGACCACTGATTACACTGATTTCTCTGATTGGGGATGAAGGGGCGAGGTGGGAGATTCGCGATTTTCCGTTCCTTCCGGAAGGCGGTGTTCAGGGGGCGTTGGGGCTGGAGAAAAGGTCACCTTGGGCACTGTCTTCGACAAGGCGAGATTTCGCCACGGCGAGGTAATCGGGATCGATTTCGAAGCCGGTGAAGGAGGCGATGTCGAGGTGTTTGGCGGCGAGGGCGGAGGAGCCGATGCCGAGGAAGGGATCGAGGAGGCGGGTGGTCTCGCCTTTGCCGTGGAGGCGGATGCATTGTTCGACGAGGGCGGGGGGGTAGGAAGCGGGGTGGGGGCGTTCCTTGTCGCGGGAGAGGATGGTTTTGTAGGGGATGAACCAGTTGTTGCCGCGGCAGCGGAGGTCGGAGCCGCCGGTGTGGGCCCAGCGGGCGATGTTGGACTTGTCGGCGTAGGGGACGCCGGCGGCGCGGCGGTCGAGGAGGACCTGGCCGAGTTTGGTGAAGTGGAAGATGTATTCGTGGCAGTCGTTGACGAAGCGTTTCGAGTTGATGGGCTTGAAGTGGCCGGCGCTGATTTGTTCACCGGCGCGTGTTTCGACGGTGATGGATTTGATCCAGTGGAAGGTGTTCTGGAGGACGAAGAGGCCCTCGCCGCAGAGGGAGAGGAGGAGTTGGTGGGGGAGGAGGGGATTGCTGGGGGAGCCGCCGACGTTGAGGAAGAAGGAGCCGTCGGGGGCGAGGACGCGGCGGATTTCGAGGGCCCATTCCCTGCACCAGGCGAGGTAGTCGGCGGTGCTGCGGGTATCTTCGTAGTTGCCGTAGTTGATGCCGAGGTTGTAGGGCGGGGAGGTGACGACGAGGTCGATGGAGCCTTCGGGCATGGCCCGCATGCCGGGGAGGCAGTCTTGGCCGTGGAGGTGGAGTTCGGTGGGCACGCGGGGAGGTTGAATGGGGAAGGGGGGATGGGGAAGGGGGTTATTGGTTAATTGTTATTGGTCCCTGTCGTACTTGGCCTCTGCCCAAAAAGTTTGTTGACGAATCAAATGTTTGTTTTAAACAAGTGTTTGAAATGAGTAAGGGTGCGGCAGAGGTTCCGGCGGAGACGCGTGAGCGGATCTTGGATGCGGCGGAGGCCTTGTTTGGGGAGGTGGGGTTTGAGGGGGTGTCGTTGCGGGACATCACGGGGCGGGCGGGGGCGAATGTGGCGGCGGTGAACTATCATTTTGGCTCGAAGGAGAAGTTGGTGGATGCGGTGGTGGTGCGGCATGCGGTGCCGATCAATGATCTACGCTTGCGCTTGTTGTTGAAGTCGGAGGAGCGACATGGGGGGGCGGCGGTGCCGGTGCGGGAGATTTTGGAGGCGTTTTTGCGGCCGGTGATCGAGGAGATCATGAAGGATCCGGTGAGCCAGGGAGTGTTTTGCAAGTTTATGGGGCGGATCATGTCGGAGCGGGGGTATCAGCTGCCGGAGTCGGTGAAGCCGTTGTTTCAGATGATGGCTGGTCGTTTTTCGAAGGCGCTGCAGAAGGCGCGGCCGGAGTTATCGGAGCAGACCGCGCTGTGGCGGATTCATTTTTCGTTTGGGGTGATGTCGAACACCTTGATGAACGCGGACAAGTTGGAGCAGATTTCTGGAGGGCGTTCGGGGGCGCCGGGCATGGAGGAATTGTTGGAGCACATCATCGGGTTCTGTGCGGCGGGATTTGGGGCGCCGGAGCCGACGGGTGGGAAGGTGGGGCGGAAGTGAAGGGGCCGGGGATGTTGTCGGCGGGTGTGCTGGTGCTGTTGAGCGGCTGTGCGGTGAAGTCGCCGGAGTCGAGGATGGCGGCGGTGGCCACGGGCGCGCCGGGGCGGTGGGCGGCGACGCCACAGGGCCGGGCGGGGGTGGACCGGGACTGGATTGGTCGGTTCGGGGATAGTCGCCTGAAGGGATTGGTGAACGAGGCGATGCAGAACAATCGTGATTTGCAGGCCTCGGCGGAGCGGGTGAACCGGGCGGCGACGGCAGCGAAGATTTCGGGATCGGCGATCCGACCGAAGGCCGGGGCGGGGTTGACGGGGAGCAAGGAGGAGCAGAAATTCGTGGGGTTTCCCTTCGGGGGTGGAGCGCTCACAGAGCGCTACGGAACCTCGCTGGACGTGAGTTGGGAGGTGGACTTGTGGGGCCGGGTGCGGGCCGGGCAGGCGGCGGATGTGGCAGAGTGGCAGGCGCAGGGATTTGAGTTGAAGGCGGCGCAGACTTCGTTGGCGGCGCAGATAGCGAAGGCGTGGTTTGCGCTGGGGGAGACGAACGAGCAGATCGAGTTGGCGGAGGGGGCGTTGAAGATTCGGCAGAACACGGCGGAGGCGATCGGGGATCGGTTTGAGCGGGCCCTGGAGCGGGAGGGCGGCACGGCATCGAAGTATCGTCTGTCGCAGGTGGATGTGGCGAGTGCGAAGGCGACGCTGGCGCAGTGGCAGGGCGAGCGGGAGGCGGTGTTGCGGCAGATTGAGTTGTTGGTGGGGCGTTATCCCGCGGGGACGGATCTTTCGCGGAGCGGCTTGCCGTCGTTGCCGGGGTATCCACCAGCGGGGTTGCCGTCCGAGTTGTTGTTAAGGCGGCCGGACATCCTGGCGGCGGAGCGACGTTTCGCGGGGAGCGGCAAGCGGGTGCGGGAGGCTGAGCTGGCGGTGTTTCCGTCACTGACCTTGAACGGGTCGCTGGGGACGACCACGACGAGTTTGAAGGAGGTCTTGGACAGCGGGTTCGGGGTGTGGTCGTATGGGGGGACGGTGAGCCAGTCGATTCTGACCGGGGGTCGCCTGCGGGCCGAGCAGAAGGGGCGGGAGGCGGACGAACGGGCGGCGCTGGCGAAGTTGCAGCAGACCGTGCTGACGGCGTTCGGGGAGGTGGAGCAGTCGCTGGTGGCGGAGCGCTATCTGGCGCGGCGGGTGGAAGCCTCGTCGGAGGCGGCGACGCTGGCGGCGGAGGCGGCGGCCTCGGCGGCGGAGGACTACGCAGGGGGGACGGGCGACGTGTTGACGCTTCTCGCCGCCCAGGATCGCAAGATATCCTCGGCTTCCCAGTTGGTGACGCTGCGACGTCTGCGTCTCGACAACCGGATCAACCTGCACCTCGCTCTGGGAGGAGATTTTAAAGTACGATGAAGACGGTAACAGTCAACGAACGGTCGGTGCGCATTGCGGTGTGGGCCTTGATAGTGGTTGCGATCATGGCGGCGGGGGGGAAGCTGGCGAAATTCTTGATGGAGAACGGGCCGAAAGCCCCGAAGGTGGCTTCAGAGGTGGTGCTGCCGCGGGTGCGGGTGATGGAGGTGAAGAAGGAGACGGTGGAGATTACGGTGGTGGCGCAAGGGGACGTGGAGGCGGAGCGGCGGACGCAGTTGGTGTCGCAGGTGGGGGGGAAGGTGATTGAGATTTCGCCGCGGCTGGAGGCGGGAGAGGTGTTCAAGGCGCAGGAGTTCCTGCTGCAGATCGACCGGACGGACTACGAGGCGGCTTTGGCGACGGCGGAGGCGGGTCTGGCGGATGCGGAGTTGGCCACGGCGATGGAGGAAGCGAGTGCGGAAAAGGCGGTACGGGATTGGGAGAAGCTGGGGAACGGGCGCAAGCCGGGGACGCTGGTGTTGCGGGAGCCGCAGTTGGCGAGTGCGAGGGCGCGGGAGGTGGCGGCGGAGACGGGTGTGGACAAGGCCTTGGCGGATCTGGACCGGACGCGGGTAATCGCGCCCTACGACTGCCGGATTCAGTCGAAGGCTCTGGATCTCGGCGCGACGGTGGCTCCCGGGAGCCCGTTGGCGGAGGTGTTGTCGATGGGGACGGTGGATGTGCGCCTGCCGCTTTCTTTGGAGGACTACGGATTTCTGGCGCGGGATGAGAAGGGTGGATTTGTGGGGAAGGTCGGGGCGACGGCGCGGATCGGGGGGGAGGAACGGAGGTGGAGCGGAACGGTGATTCGGTCGGAGGAAGTGGTGGATCAGGCGACGCGGTCGATCAACGTGGTGGTGCGTTTCGAGGGCGAGGACGTGCCGCCGCCGGGATTGTTTGTGAATGCGGAGATCGTCGGCCGAAAGCTGGAGGACCGGGTGGTGTTGCCACGGGCGGCGATGTTGGACGCGAAGCGGGTGTTGTTGGTGACGAAAGAGGGCACCCTGGAGTTCCGGGAGGTGCAGGTAGAGCGGACCGAGGCGGAATCGGTGATCCTGTCGGGAGGATTGGAGGAGGGTGAGCGGGTGTGTTTGACCACGATGAGCACGCCGGTGACGGGAATGAAGGTGGAGGTGGAGCAAAAGGTGCCCGGGGCGGAGACGGAGGAGGAGCCAACCCTATAGAATCATGGAAGGACTCATTCGTTGGTTCAGCCGCAGCCACGTGACGGCAAATTTCCTGATGCTCTCGGTGGTCTTGGCGGGGGCCTACACCTGGTTTCAGCTGCGGAAGGAAATCTTTCCGGACACGGCGGTCGACGCGCTGGCGGTGCGGGTGCCGTATCCGAATGCGACGCCGGAGGACGTGGAGGAAGGGGTGGTCATTCCGATCGAGGAGGCCATTCAGGATGTGAACGGGATCGAGCAGCTTTCCTCGACCGCGGCAGAGGGCATGGGAGTGGTGACGGTGGAAGTGGCGAACGGCTACGACGTGCGGGAGGTGATGGACGACATCAAGACGCGGGTGGATGCGATCGACAATTTTGCGGAGAACGCGGAGAAGCCGGTGTTGGAGGAGTTGTTGATCACGAGCCAGGTGATGAGCATTGCGGTGTCGGGGGACACGGACGAGGCGACGCTGCGGTTGATCGCGGAGGATGTGCGGGACGGGTTGTTGGACTACAGGCCACTGCCGGCGGAGGGGATCGGGGGGAAGATCATGCGATTCATCAAGGGTGATGTGGAGATCTCCAAGGTGAGTCTCTCGGGGGTGCGGCCGTATGAGATATCGATCGAGATTCCGGAGGAGAAGCTGCGGCGGTATGGGCTGAGTTTGGGGGATGTGGCGAATGCGGTGCGGCAGTCGTCGGTGGACCTGCCGGGTGGCTCGGTGAAGACCACGGCGGGCGAGGTGGTGATCCGTTCGGTGGGGAAGCGGTATGACCGGCGGGCGTTTGAGGACGTGGTGGTGGTGCAGCGCCCGGATGGGTCGGGGTTGAAGTTGCGGGAGCTGGCGGAGATTCACGACGGCTTTGAGGATCTGGACATGAGCTTTTCCTTCGACGGGCGTCAGGCGGTGGTGGTGGATGTGTTCCGGGTCGGGGATCAGGACACGCTGGAGATTGCGGGGGCGGTGGAGGACTACATGGCGCGGATGAAGGGCAGTTTTCCGCCGGGGATCGAGTTGGAGGTCTGGAACAACCAGAGCATTTTCCTGAAGGGACGGTTGGATCTTTTGAAGCGCAACGGGGCGATGGGATTGGTTCTGGTATTCATCGTCCTGGCGCTGTTTCTCCGGCCGAGCCTGGCCTTTCTGGTGGCACTCGGTATTCCGGTGTCCTTCGCGGGGGGGATCTGGATGATGCCGCAGATGGGGATCTCCATCAACATGATCTCGCTCTTCGCCTTCATCCTCGTGCTGGGGATCGTGGTGGATGACGCGATCGTGGTGAGCGAGAACGTCTATCGGCTGATGCGCAATGGAATGGACCCCAAAGAAGCGGCGTGGAAGGGGACGCACGAGGTGGGGGTGGTGGTGATTTTCGGGGTGTTGACGACGGTGGTGGCGTTCACGCCGATGCTGGGGCTGAGCGGGGTGAGCGGGAAGATCTGGCCGAACATACCGCTCATTGTCATCCCGACGCTGCTGTTCTCGCTGCTGCAGTCGAAGCTGGTGTTGCCGGCGCACATGGCCTTGTTGCGGCGGAGCGATCCGGACCGGCATGTGGGGCCGTTGACGCGATTGCAGCGCTGCATTTCGCGGGGGCTCGAGAACTTCGTGCTGCGGATCTACACGCCGTTCCTGAGTCGTTGTCTGCGCCATCGGTATGTGGTGCTGGCGGTCTTTCTGGCGACCTTGATGGGGGTGTTCGGGCTGGTGGCAGGTGGCTGGGTGAAGAGTCAGTTTTTTCCGCAGGTGGAAGCGGATCTGTTGGTGGCGAAGATCGAGATGCCTCGGGGGGTGCCGTTCAGCGTGACGCAGGAGGCGGTGGCGCTACTGGAGCGGGAGGCGCTGGCGTTGGGGACGCGCTATGGGGATGATGACGGGAATCCGGTGGTGGCGCATGTTCTGGCGAGTGCCGGTTTGCAGCCCTTGAAGACCGCCTTTGCACCGGGAGGGCCGCCGACGGCGAGCAACCTGGGGGAAGTGACGGTGGAGTTGAGGCCCTCGGCGAACCGGGAAGTGACGGCGGATCAGTTGGTGCGGGAGTGGCGGGAGAAGGTGGGGGCGATTGCGGGGGCGGTGGAGTTGACTTTCGTGGCGCAGGCGGCGGGAGGGGGCAATGCGATCGACCTGAACGTGACGGGGAAGGATCTGGATGAGCTACGGGCGGCGACGGAATTCCTGCGCACCGAGTTGGCGGATTACCAGGGGGTGACCGACATTGGGGATTCTGACAGTCCGGGGAAGAGGGAGTTGCGGTTCCGGGAGTTGACGCCGGCGGGGCGGGCGCTGGGCTTCCGGCTGGGCGATGTGGGGAACCAGGTGCGGCGGGCTTTCTATGGGGACGAGGTGCAGCGCCTGCAGCGGGGGCGGGACGAGGTGAAGGTGATGGTGCGTTATCCGGAGAGGCAGCGGGTGTCGATGGAGGATCTCGAACAGATGAAGGTGCGGAGTCCGCAGGGGGATCTGGTGCCACTGCCGGAGGTGGTGGTGCAGGAGGAGAGCGCGGGACCGGACACCATTCAGCGGGTGGATCGGAAGCGGTCGATCAAGATCACGGCCGACGTGGACAAGACCAAGACCAACTCGAACGAGGTGGTGACGCGTTTCAAGGAGGAGGGGTTGGCTGAGCTTTCCGCGAAGTTCCCCGGAGTGAGTTATACCTTTGAAGGGGAGCAGAAGGACCAGGCCAACAGTGTGAAGGAGATCGGGATCGGGTTCGTGTTCGCGCTGATCGTGATGTATGTGTTGATGGCCATTCCGCTGCGGTCGTATTTCCAGCCGATCATCATCATGTCGGTGATTCCGTTCGGAATCGTGGGAGCGGTGGCCGGGCACATTCTGATGGGCACGGATTTGAGCATCATGTCGATGTGCGGGATCGTGGCGCTGGCGGGGGTGGTGGTGAACGACAGTCTGGTGCTGGTGGACTACGTGAACCGGCACCGGGAGGAGGACGGGAGCGTGATCATTGCCGCGACCAAGGCGGGAGCGATGCGTTTTCGGGCGATCATGCTGACCTCCTTGACGACCTTTGCGGGATTGATGCCGATGTTGTTGGAGACCGACATGCAGGCGCGGTTTCTGGTGCCGATGGCGATTTCGCTGAGCTTCGGAATTTTGTTCGCGACGGTGATCACGCTGATCCTGGTGCCTTCGGTGTATGTGATGATGGAGGATGTAAAGAAGGCGATCAAGTGGCTGGTGGGGTAGGGGTTTTGTGGTTGGTTATTGGGGAGGGAGAGAAGGCATGGGATGGTGGATTGTCAGGGGAGGGTTCGGATAGTTTTCTGAGGTGGAATCGCACTGTTCTTTCGGATTCCTTCACTAACGTGTACTAAGAACCCAATTTGTTCTCTTGTCGCTTGACGCTTTGCGGTGTGGGTGGGATTGAATCATGTATGTGACTATTATCAGTGTGGGGATTCAGATATCAGTGTCTCCGCGCGGTTTTGTGAATAGTCATGAAGAATTCGACTTAATCCCGTTACCCAGAACTGATCATGAGAAAGAAGAAAGGAAGCAAGACCAAGGCGAAATCACCCAGAGCGGAGGAGTCGCCGACGATGGGAGGGCGGGTGCTTTCAGCCCGGAAGGACAGCATTGATTTTCGGGACCGCATGTATGTGCCGAATCTGGTTGAGGTGCCTGTTTCGCGCGGGTTGGAAGTTTACCTTGCGCAGGGGCCGAGGATCCTTGATCAGGGGTCGGAGGGCGCCTGTACGGGGTTCGGCCTGGCGGCGGTGGCGAACCACCTGAGCAGGATCCGGGTCGACAGCGCCGATCTGGCACCGGTCAGCCCCCGGATGCTCTACGAGATGGCGAGGCGGAATGACGAGTGGCCGGGGGAGGACTACGATGGATCGAGTGCCCGGGGAGCGATGAAGGGCTGGCACAAGTATGGTGTTTGCGACGAGGAAGAGTGGCCGTATGTCCATGGAAAGAAGGATTCGAAGCTGTCCCGGGAGCGTCTTGAGAACGCGCAGAACTGTCCCCTGGGCGCGTATTTCCGGGTGAACCACAAGGATCTCGTGGCGATGCACAGCGCGATTTCCGAGACTGGCATTCTTTATGCTACAGGCTCCGTGCACAAGGGGTGGGGAACGGTGAAGGGCAACGGGTTGATCCACTATCATGCCGAGATCACCGGTGGTCACGCGTTTGCGATCGTCGGCTATGACCGTGACGGCTTTTGGATCCAGAACTCATGGGGAAGCGGCTGGGGGCGGGAGGGGTTCGCCCATGTCAGCTATTACGATTGGTTGGAGAACGGTTCCGATGTGTGGGTGGCGCGACTTGGCGCGCCGATCCGGATCGACAATTCGATCGCGTATTCCGCGGGGACCTTTCCCTCCTCGCAGATGGGACAGAGCAGCAGCATCGCGGACCTGCGACCCCACGTGATCAGTCTCGGGAACGATGGATTGCCCCGGCACAGTGGAGACTTCGCGAACACGGCGGGGGAGGTCCGGGCCTTTGTGGCGAAGGATTTTCCCCGGATCACGGAGGGTTGGAAGAAGAAGCGGATCCTGCTCTACGCCCATGGGGGGTTGGTCAGCGAGAAGGGGGCGGTCCAACGGGTGGCCGAGTATCGGCAGTCGATGCTGGAGGCGGAGGTGTATCCGCTGGCGTTCGTGTGGCACAGTGACTTTTGGTCGACCATGAAGAACATTCTGAGTGAAGCCCTCGGGCAGCGTCGGTCGGAGGGGGTGTTCGACAAGGCCAAGGACTTCATGCTCGATCGGTTGGACGACACGCTGGAGCCGATCGCCCGCTTTGGCAGCGGAAAGGCGCAATGGGCGGAGATGAAGGAGAATGCCTTGGGAGCGACGAGCACTGCGAAGGGAGGAGCGAGGCTCGTGATGCAGGAGTTGAAGAAGCTGCTCGACGACGATCCGGAGATCGAGGTGCATGTTGCGTGCCACAGTGCGGGTTCCATCTTCATGGGGCCTGTGGTTCGGGAGTTGGCGAAGTTCACGAACATTGCCACGTGCAGCCTGTGGGCGCCGGCCTGCACGACCGCCCTGTTCAAGCAGTATTACCTCCCGCATCTCAAGGGGGCGGGGCGGGCCATCCGCGAGCTGGCGATCTATACCCTGACCGATGCGGCCGAGCGTGACGATCATTGCGCGGGCATTTACCACAAGTCGTTGTTGTATCTCGTTTCGAACGCCCTGGAGGAGGAGTATCGCCCCTTGAAGTGGCGCTGGCCCGGGGCTCCGATTCTCGGGATGGAAAAGTTCATCCGTGCCGACAAGGACATCCAGAGCCTCCTTGGGAACAAGACCGTCAATTGGATCCTTTCCCCGAACAGCGAGTCTCAGGCGCTGAAGGCGTCCAGATCGACGAGCCACGGGGGCTTCGATGACGATACGAGCACGGTGCGGGGGACCCTGGCCCGCATTATCGGCGCCTCGGTGCGTCGTTCCTCCGCTCCTGAGTTTGAGGCATCCGCGGCGTCGTCGCAGAGCCGCAGGAAAGACCTCTCCAGCCTGTGAGGCCCCCCTTTCATGGAACCAGAATGACCACTCCAACCCAGCAACACCATGGCGGTACAAGTGACGCCCGGTGGAGCCGAAGCTGCCACCGGGCGTCGCCCTGCCTTGCCGTTAGAGAAATGAAGCTTTGTGCTGGGGAGAATAACGAGGGTTAACGGCTGGACACGTAGAGCTCTGATCCTTTGGCGAGCAGGGTGCTCGATTTGAGGTTCAGGCCATTCAAGGCATTCAACTGGTCGGTTGTGGTGCCGTGCTTTTGGGCGAAGTCGCCAAAAGAGAGTTGGTCCATGACGATGATGGAGGAGAAGGTGGTGGGCTTGGGCTCTTCCTTTTTTTCGGGAAGGGGAGCGGGCTTGGGAGTCGATTTGGCGACGGGAGCAGGAGCGGGCTTGGGGAGGGATTTGGTGACCGGCTTGGGCTTGGGCTCGGCCTTGGGGGCGGGAGCGGGCTTGGGAGTCGGCGTGTTGGTGGTGATCATCTTGGTGCCGCTGGTGCTGGGCGCCTTGCTGCTGACGATGGCCTTGCGGGGGTCGCCGGCCACGCCGAGGACTTGGCCGACGAGGATGTGGCCGGGATCGACGCCGGGGTTGAGGGCCTGGAGATGGGCGATGCCGAGGGAGTGCTTGGAGGCGACCTTGTAGAAGGTGTCGCCAGCGACCACTTTGTAGGTGGTGGGCTTGTTGGCGACGACGGCGGGAGTCTTTTTGGGCTGGGGGGTGGGGGCGGCGGGTGCCTTGGCCACGGCGGTGCCGCCGGTGACCTGGATGGTCTGGCCGATGCGGAGGCGGGTGGGATCCTTGATGCCGTTGATCTTCATGAGGTTCTCGGCGCTGGTGCCGTTGCGGCGGGCGATGGAGCTGAGGGTGTCGCCGGACTGGACCTTGTAGCCTTGGGTGGAGACGGGGACGGCGGCGGGGGCGTCTTTGACGGCGACTTCGTCCGAGCCGCGGGAGCGCCGACGCTCGAGGGCGAGTTTGCTGTGGAGGGATTCGATCTCGGTTTCGAGGGCGGCAATCTGACGTTCCTGCTCCAGGCAGCGCTGGTGGAGGGAGGCTTCGGACTCGGCGAAGGCAAGGGGTGCGGTCAGAACGAGGGCAGTAAGGGCAAGGGCTCTCATAACGGTCGGGAGTTTTTCAAAAATTTTAAATAAGTCAACCAAACTATTAACAAAAATTAAATAAATTGGGGAGAGTAATTGGGTTGGTCGGACAGGTCGGAGAGGTTGGACAGGTCGGACGTGGTCAGAGGCGCTCCTCGGTGGGGAGGAGGGGGGTGACTTCGGTGGCGGGGACCCAGGCGCGGGTTTGGTTGGGGAACTCGACGTAGGTCCAGGTGCCGCGGGGGGCGAGGATGCGGCAGAGGGAGCCGGGGGGGACTTCGATGACTTTGGGGCCGGACTCGCTGGCTTCGGCGCGGCCCTGGAGGCGTTCGGTGTTGGTCATCACGGCGCGCTGGGCAGGGTCGGCGAAGGCGGCGTCGTGGGGGTAGTAGTATTGGCAGAGGGCGCCGAGGGAGGTGAGGAGGAGGCCGGCGGCGAGGGAGAGGGAGGCGAGGAGATTTCCGAGGCCGGGGGCGAAGAAGGCGAGGAGGGCGAGGAGGGCGAGGATGGAGATCCAGATGCCGAGGGTGGTGACAGTGCGGTAGGTGTCGGGCTGGAGTTTGGCGAGGGTGGTTTCGTAGGGTTTGCGGAGGAGGGTGATGGAGCCTTGGGAGCGTTCGATGAAGCGGAGGTTTTGGAGGGCTTCGGGGTGTTCGGGATCCTGGAGGAGGGCGCGGTGGTAGAAGAGGGCGGCCAGTCCGGGTGCATCGAGTTGGTAGTGGCAGTTGCCGATGTTGTAGAGGAGGTCGGCGGAGTGGGGTCGGGGTAGGCCGGAGTAGAGTTCGAGGGCGGTGCGGTAGTTGCCTTCGAGGTAGGCGCTTTCGGCGGTGTCGAGGGAGGGTGCTGGTTCGTTGTCGGCGGAGGCGGGGGTGGCGAGGAGAAGGGTGGCGAGGAGGAGGAGGGCCGGGGCGCTGGCGAGGGCGCGGTCGCGGAGGAGTTTGAGGAGGGATTGTTTCTCGTGGTGCGGGATACTGCGCTCGGCGTGATCGGGGCGGAAGCAATCAGTGTCGCGGCGTTCGAGGAGGGCGGCGAGTTCGCCCTGGCGTTCCTCGGTGGGGATCCAGCGTTCCACGAAGGCACCGGCGGAGCGGAGGAAGCGGCCTTCGTTGTCCCCGGCGGCGGCGACTTCGGCGAGGGAGGATTTGATCTGCTGCTCGCGTTCGGAGGTTTTCAGGCGGGGGAAGATGCGGAGTCGGGCGATGTGCGCGAGGAGGGCGAGGGCGAGGAGGGCGGGGAGGATTTGCCAGAAGCGGAGCCAGGAGGGGCCATGGGCGGGTGGCTGGCTGCGGCGGGGGTCGATGACGGAGAGGATGCCCTGCATGTCCTCGAGGGGGGTGGTGAGGGTGGGGATGATGGCGGCGTTGCCCTTGGCGCGCGGGGAGGGTTTGGTTTTGAAGGGGATGGGATTGGTCCGGCTGGTGGCGTAGGTGGAGGTCTGGGGGTTGAAGTAGGTCAGTTCGAAGGGAGGGACCTGGTCCTGGAGGTTGAGGGGGCGGATGATCTGGCTGAAGGAGACCGCGCCGGTGACATCGCGTCGTTCGCCCTGGCGTTCGAGGCGGCTGGCTTCATAGACCTTCCAATCGGACTCGGGGGCGTCGAGGCGGGGGGCGGGGAGGGAGTCGAGGTTTCCGGAGCCGACGACATTGAGGCGGACGGCGATGGGGTCGCCGTCCTCGAGTTCCTCGACCTCGGCGGTGGCGTTGAGTTGGAAGGTGCCGACGGCACCGGCGAAGTCGGCGGGGGCGCCGGGGGGGAGGGGGCGGGCCTGGAGGGTGCGTTGGGAGAGGGTGAACTCGCCGGGCATGTCCTGGACGATGGTGAAGCCGCGTTCGGAGCGGCGGACGCGCATCATGATGCGGGCCTTGCCGGGGCCGAGGGAGACCGCGCCGCTGCGGATGGGGGAGGCGGTGCTTTGGAAGGTGATGCCGATGTGTCCGCCGGTGGGGAGTTGGACGTTGGTGGTGGCGGGGACGGCTTCGAAGCGCCAGGCGACGAGGCCGTCGTGGTCGAGTTCGGCGATGCCGCTGCTGGCGCCGCCGGTGTGGTCGGGGAGGTAGACCTTGACCTCGGCGGGGAAGGTTTGTCCGTCGTAGGGGGAGGCTTCGGGAACGAAGATGGCGGTGGCGTAGCGGAAGGTCTGGCCGAGTTCGGTCTGGGTATTCCAGGTGAGTTCCTCCAGGGGGGCGACGCGGAGTTCGAGGGGGACGGTCTGGATGAGTTGGCCGCCGCTTTCCATGGTGAAGGGAGGGACGACGTGGGTGCCCTCCTGGAAGGAGCGGATGAGGTAGGTGTAGAGGTAGACCAGCTGACGAGTCTGGAGGCGACGGACATTTTCGCCCTGGAACTGGATGGTGAGGTGATCGGCGGTGGGTGGGGTGGGGCGGGTGGTGGGGCGCTCGTCGGACTGCAAGTAGACCGTGATGCGGGTTTGCTCGCCCTTCACGAGGAAGGAGGAGTCGAGGGCGGCCTTAATGCTCGCTTCCGCTGCGGCGGGGAGGGCGAGGAGGAGGAGAGCGAGGAGGGTGTAGGAGAGGAGCTTCACGTGATTACCAGTCTTTCTCGGGGCGTTTGGAGCGCTTGGGCTCGCGCATGAGGGGGGTCATTTGGAAATCGGCGTTTTCGGCGAGGATGCGACGGGCGTGTTCTTCGGGCGTTTCGTCAGTGCGTCCCTCCCGGGGTTCACCCTCTTGTTGGCCGGAGTCGTTGGCCTTGCGGGGTTCTTCCTGGGGCTGGCCTTGGTTGCCTTGATTTTCCTGGCCCTCCTGATCGGAATTGCCCTGCTCGTTTTCGGATTGCTCGCCCTGCTGATCTTCGGGATTTTCGCCGTCCTTGGGTTCGCCCTCTTCTCCCTCTTCGCCTTCCTGGTCGCCCTTTTGTTGATCCTGATTTTGTTGATCGCCGTCTTCGCCCTGCTCGTCCTTGTTCTCTTCGCCGTCCTGTTGTTGTTCGTCGTCCTGCTTTTGCTGGTCCTCTTGTTCCTGTTTTTCCTGTTCCTGTTGCAGTTCGTCGAGGCGGCGTTTGACGAAGGCGTGGTTGTCCTTGGCTTCCTGGTGGTCGGGGGAGAGTTGGAGGCAGTCCTCGTAATGTTGGAGGGCGTTGGTCCACTCGCTGATGGTTTCCTTCATGACCGAGGGTTTGGTCTTTTCGTCGGCGGACTGGAGGGCGTGGTCGCCGCGTTTGAAGAGGGCGTTGGCGAGGGCGTAGTGGGCGTCGGATTGGAGGCGGGGGTCGGCGGAGAGGAGGGCGGCGGAGTAGGCGGAGGCGGCGCGGTCGAAATCCTGGAGGCGGTAGGCGGCGGCCCCGGCCCCGAGTTGGAGGCGGGCGAGGCGATCGCCGGAGGAGCGGTCTATTTCCACATCGAAGCGTTCGAGGGCCAGTTCGAACTCGCCGCGTTCGAAGGCTTTTTCGGCCGGGGTGGGGGGGAGGACGCGGGCTTGGGTGCTCTGGGGGAGGCAGAGGAGGGCGAGGAGCACGGCGGTGGCCCGGCCGAAGGTTTGCCATGGAGTGTTGATGAGCATGCTGAGGATGAAGAGGACGATAGCGGGGAGAAGGAACCATTGAAAGCGGGGGATGGCCACCCGATGTTTTCGGCCCTCAAGTTCATAGCGTTCCAGGCGTTCCACGGCTGTCTCCAGATTGCCGGCGAAATGGCGTCCGGAGCCGCTGGTGTAGAATCCGTCGGTTTTGCGGGCGAGGAGGCGGAGGCCGTCGGTGTTGAGGCGGGAGAAGACGAGATTGCCCTTGCTGTCGCGGAAGCGGCCGTCGGCTTGCTGGGGATCGGGGAGGAAGGCACCCTCGTTGCTGCCGAAGCCGGCGGTGAAGATGGTGAGGCCCTGCTCCGCGGCGGCCTCGGCGGCCTCCTCGTAGCCACCCTCGTGGTGTTCGCCGTCGCTGAAGACGATGAGGGCGTTATTTTTTTGGCCGGTTTCCTTGAAGGTATCGATGGCGAGGTGGACGGCCTGGCTGACATCGGAGCCGCCGCGGGGCATCCAGTCGGCGTCGAGTTGCTGGAGCATGACAGGGTCGAGTTGCTGGATGGTTTCGCGGACCGCGCCGTGGTCGACGGTGAGGGGGGCTTGGAGGAAGGCGCTGCCGGAGAAGGCGATGAGCCCGATGCGGTCGTTGGGGAAATGGTCGAGGACCTCGAGGGAGGCGGCGAGGGCGGCGGCGAGGCGGTTGGGGCTTTCGTCATCGGCGAGCATGGAGCGGGAGATATCGATGGCGAGGAGGAGGTTGCGGCCGCGGATCGTTTCGTTTTCCTCCTCGTATCCGGCGTTGGGAGCGGCGAGGGCGGTGATGAGGAGGGCGAAGGCGAGGAGGGCGAGGGCGAAGGAGATCCAGCGGGGGACGGCGCTGCCGGAGCGGACGAGGATGGATTCGAGGCGGGCGGCGACGAGTTTTTTCCAGGCTTGGCCGCGTTTGCGCGAGGCGAGGATGGTGCCGACGAGGATGAGCGGCACGAGGAGGAGGAGGAAGAAGACTTCTGGATAGGCGAAGCTCATTTCACGACGGCATGGGTGGCGGGTTGAGACCGTTGAAGCTGAGGGAGAGGAAGGCGAGGAGGAAGCTGGCACCGAGGAACCAGAGGAACCATTCGTCGGCATCGACCACGGTGTGGGTTTTGGACTCGGTTTTTTCCAGTTCGTTGATGCTGTCGAAGGTGGTGCGCAGTGAGGCGGTGTCGCGGCAGCGGAAGAATTCGGCGTGGGTGAGGCCGGCGATTTGGCGGAGGGTGGATTCGTCGAATTCCTGGGCGGGATAGGTTTGGCGGAGGCGGGAGACGCGGCCGGTTTCGGTGCCGATGGCGATGGTGTAGATGCGGATGCCGAGGTCGGCGGCGAGTTTGGCGGCTTCGACGGGGTCGAGTTTGCCGGAGTTGTTGGCCCCGTCGGTGACGAGGACGACGACCTTGCTTTTGGCGTCGCGTTTGGTGAGGCGGGTGGAGGAGGCGGCGATGGCGGATCCGATGGCGGTGCCGTCCTCCTTGATGTCGCCGAGTTGGATGCGCTTGAGCTCCCTGGTGAGCCAGTCGTGGTCCATGGTGATGGGGCTGACGGGGTAGGGGCGGCCGGAGAAGGCGACGAGGCCGATGCGGTCGTCGGGGCGGCGGTCGATGAACTCGCGGATGACCTCCTTGGCGACATCGATGCGGCGTTGGGGGGCGAGGCGGCGGTCGTCGTTGGGGTAGAAATCGGGAATTTCCATCGAGTAGGACGTGTCGAGGGCGACGAGGATGTCGATGCCGCTGGCGGTGCGGGCGACGTATTCACTTCTCCACTGGGGGCGGGCAAGGGCGATGATGGCGGCGATGATGGCGAAGACGAGGAGGGAGGCGGTGAGGGCGCCGGGTCGTTGGCGGGTGCGTTGGCCGACGGAGCCGAGGATGGAGAGGGAGGAGAAGCCGATGGAGGCAGTGGCGCCGATGCGTCGGCGCAGGAAGAAGAGCGGGGGGACCAGCAAGAGCAAGAAGAGCCAGGCTGGGTCGTTGAAGGCGAAGTGTTGGAAGAATTGGGGCAAGTTGTTTGTTATTGGTTATTGGTTATTTGTTATTTGTTATTGGTTATTGGTTATTTGTTGTTGGTTATTGGGAGGTGGTGGGGCCGTGGTCATGCGAATTCTTTGGCGCGGGTGGATTCGAGGCCTTGGAGGGTGTTGAGGGATTTTTTGAGGATGATTTCGGCGGTGGCGGGATCGGATTGGGAGGGGCTGTATTTGAGGGTGGCGAGTTGTTCGAGGAGAGGGTTGAGGTGGTCGCGAGAACCGGCGGGGAGGCGTTTGAGGGCGTCTTCGCGGAGGGTGAACTCCTCGTGGGTTTCGTAGAGGGCGGGTTCGGAGAGGCAGGCGGCGAGGTAGCCGCGGACGGCGAAGGAGGCTTCGGTGGCGATGTGGGCGAGGGGGTGGTCGGCGACGGCGGCGAGGAGGGCTTCGAGTTGTTTGCGGGAGTCCTCGTAGGTGCTGGCAATGATGGCGTGGGAGGATGGTTTGCGGCGGGCGAAGACGAGGAAGAGGAGGAGGGCGAGGAGGGCGAGGGCGACAAAGCCGAGGAGGACCCAGAGGTACCAGGGGACATACATCCCCGGGAGGAGCGGGGAGGGGTCGGGGATGTCGTGGAGTTCTTCGGTCATGCCCTGGGAGATCAGTGGTGGTTTTTGCGGAGGGCGTGCCGTTTGAGGAGTTGGTGGAGGGCGGGGAGGTAATCGCTGCTGGTGGAGATGGAGGCGTGGTCGATGCCGTAGCGTTTGAAGGTGGCGCGGACGCCTTGGCGGTGGCGGCGGGTGAGCTTTTGGTAGGCCATGCGGACGTTGCTGTTGCTGGTGTTCACGACGCGTTCGTAGCCGTGTTCGTTGTCGCGGAGGACGACCTTGCCGACATCGGGGATGCGTTCCTCGGCAGGGTCGAAGAGGCGGAGGGCGATGGTTTCGTGTTTGCGGGAGAGGGTGCCGAGGGGTTTGCGGATTTCGGTATCGAGGAAATCGGAGAGGAGGAAGACGAGGGCCTTGCGGCGGAGGGTGGTGAGGAGGAAGTCGCAGGCGGAGGCGATGTCGGTGCCGGGCTTTTCGGGGACGGCGGTGAGGATTTCGCGGACGCTGCGGAGGATCTGTTTGGAACCCTTGGCGGGGGGGAGGAAGAGGATCGGTTCGGCGGCGAAGAGGAGGAGGCCGACCTTGTCGCCGTTGTCGCGGGCGCTGAAGGCGAGGACGGCGGCGATTTCGGCGGCGAGTTCGAGTTTGGATCGGTGTTGGCTGCCGTAAACGGTGGATCGGGAGACATCGACGGCGAGGATGACGGAGAGTTCGCGTTCCTCGCGGAACTTGCGGATGAAGGGGGTGCCCATGCGGGCGGTGACGTTCCAGTCGATGAGGCGGATTTCGTCGCCGTGCTGGTATTCGCGGAATTCGTCGAAGTCGAGGCCCTGGCCTTTGAAGGAGGAGTGGTATTCGCCGGCGAAGGATTCGTTGACGAGTCGTTTGGCGCGGATCTCGAGGCGCCGGACGCGCTGCATGACTTCCTCGATGGCGGCTTGGGAGAGCACTGGGGGCAGTTATCGGTTATTGGTTATCAGGGAGAGGGGAATTGCGGGGTCTGGGGACCCCGGACGGAGGTCAGGGGACGGGGACTTTGGAGAGGATGCGTTCGACGATGATGTCGGGGGTGAGGTCCTCGGCTTCGGCTTCGTAGGAGAGGAGGACGCGGTGGCGGAGGACGTCGCGGGCGAGGATTTTGACATCCTGCGGGGTGACGAAGGAGCGGCCGTCCATGAAGGCGCGGGCGCGGGAGGCGAGGGCGAGGTTGATGGTGGCGCGAGGGGAGGCCCCGGCGCGGATGAGGGGCTTGAGACTGGTGTCGAGTTTGGCGGGGAAGCGGGTCGCGGCGACGAGATCGACGATGTATTCTCGGACGGCGGGGTCCATGTAGATGAGGTTGACGAGGTCGCGGCTGCGCTGGACAGTTTCTGGATCGACGATGGGGGAGGTGGAGGGATGGGCGGCGGTGCTGGCCATGCGGTCCAAGATTTCGAGTTCCTCGGCCTTGCTGGGGTAGCCGACGGTGACCTTGAGGAGGAATCGGTCGAGTTGTGCTTCGGGGAGTTGGTAGGTGCCCTCCTGGTCGATGGGGTTCTGGGTGGCGAGGACGAGGAAGGGTTCGGGGAGGGCGTAGGTTTTGTCGCCGAGGGTGACCTGGCGTTCCTGCATGGCCTCGAGGAGGGCGGACTGGACCTTGGCGGGGGCGCGGTTGATTTCGTCGGCGAGGATGATGTTGGCGAAGACGGGGCCGAGTTTTGGTTCGAAGGTGCGGGCCTCGGGGTTGTAGATCATGGTGCCGACGAGGTCGGCGGGGAGGAGGTCGGGGGTGAACTGGAGGCGGGAGAAGCCGAGTTTCATGGTGCCGGCGAGGGCCTTGACGGCGAGGGTCTTGGCGAGTCCGGGCATGCCTTCGAGGAGGATGTGGCCGTTGCAGAGCATGCCGATGAGGAGGCGGTCGACGAGTTCGTCCTGTCCGACGAGGACGCGGCCGATTTCCGTTTTGACCTTGGGGATCCAGGTGCTGGCGGCGGCAATTTTGGCGGAGAGTTGCTGGGGGTCGGTGGTGGCGGTATCCATGGGACGTTGGGGGTTACAATCGCCACAAGAGAGCGGCTTGCAACGCTGAATTCGGGGTTGGTGAGGGATGGTATTGGGAGGGAACGGGCGAGGGGAACCAATTATTTGACGGCGGAATTCACTGAGAGCGCTGATTGGGGGGTTGTCTGAGGGAGGAGAGTGGTAGATCAGAGGCGAAACCCGATGGCAGGGGCATAGCAGCCGGACTGCTCGGAGAGTTGTCCCTGCCCAAGAGGGACAGCGTGGGCCAGGGGGAGATTTGCGCTCGTTTTTGCCGACAGAACACGGCGGCGAGGAGGATGACGAGGGCGAGGGTGTTGAGGGAGAGCATTTTAGTTCAGGTATTTGTAGCCATCGAGCACGGCGCGGACGTCGCCGATGAAGGCATCGACGCGGAACTCCATGGGGAGGCGCTCAGGGTCGTCGCTGACCCAGAGCGTGGCGGTCTTCATCTTCTTGTAGGTTTTCAGGACGAGGGTTCTGTCGTCGATCTTGTTGAGCTTGAGGTCGAGTTTGATGCATTTGCGGCCGTTGTGCATTTCGCGGCCGAGGACGGTGATGCGGGCGAGGTAGGGGTCTCCGGAGGGGTACATGACCATGACCGTCTTGTCGCCATCGTTGAGGGGAAGGCTACGGATGTAGAGGATGGAGGAGAGGAGATCGTAAACGGTGTGGTCGGGGTAGGTGAAGCTGTGTTTTTTGGTGGCGGGGGCGGTGCCCTTCTTGTGGGGGGTGGTGACTTCGACGCTGTTGATGGTTTTGCCGTAGCGGTTGGTGGTGTCGTTGGTTTCCTCGGAGTCGCGGTCGCGGGAGATGAAGAGGGAGGGGGTGTAGTCGTGCTTCTTGAGGAAGGAGGTGTATTCGAAGCTGTAGGGATAGAGGCCGGAGGCCACGCCGGTGCTCTTGCCGTAGGCCTGGGCGATGAAGTTGTTGGGGTAGCGTTTGTCCTCGCGGCCGAAGACGAGGTTGATGCGGCCGGAGTTGACGGCGCCGTTCCAGCTCAACTCATAGGAGAGGGAGACGGGGCGGATCTTGAGGTGGGGGCCGGGTTTGCCGGTGTTGACTTCATTCTGCCAGGCGGCGGCGGGGAGGGTGAGGAGGAGGGCGGTGGCGAGGATGGCAGGGGAGCGCATGGCGTGAGGTGGGACGGTGGGACGGTGGGACGGTGGGACGGTGGGACGGTGGGGGAGGGTGGAGAGGCGGTTGTTTCGTGGGGCTGGAGGGGAGGCGCATGAGGCGTCCCGTTGGGACGAGGGCGGGGGTGCTGGGCGGAGGTCAGAGCTCCTTTACTCGAGGAAGGTGAGGGTGGTGGGGGAGCCGGGGGTGAGTTGGCGGTAGAAGCAGGAGCGGCGGTTGGTGTGGCAGGCGCCGGCGCCTTTTTGGTCAACGTAGAGGATGAGGGCGTCCTGGTCGCAGTCGGTGCGGATTTCGCGGACGGTTTGAGTGTGGCCGGAGGTGGCGCCTTTGTGCCAGAGTTCCTGGCGACTGCGGGAGTAGTAAACGGCTTCGCCGAGTTGGAGGGTTTGGCGGAGGGATTCCTCGTTCATCCAGGCGAGCATGAGGGGTTCCTTGGTGGTGGCGTCGATGGCGACGGCGGCGAGGAGGCCGTTGGCGTCGAATTTGGGGCAGAAGACGGCGGTTTCGTCGGTTTTTTCGCCGGCTGGTTTGGGGCCGAAGGTGATGGGGTCGGATGCGCTCATGACGGCGGGAGATTGGGATGGGGAGGGGAAGGTGTCGAATGCGGAATTTGGAGAGGGGAATTGGGTATGCGGAATTTGGAATTTGGAATGCGGAATGCGGAATGGGGAATGGGGAAGGGGGAAGGGGGAAGGGGGAAGGGGGAAGGGGGAAGGGGGAAGG
>Ga0209702_10002059_pt1 | contig 36344 bp, 39 predicted proteins | sample FRY01_FD_187210 | JGI IMG/M metagenome (GOLD analysis project Ga0209702, IMG submission 187210) | Freshwater microbial communities from Lake Fryxell liftoff mats and glacier meltwater in Antarctica - FRY-01 (SPAdes) (version 2) | ecosystem: Environmental > Aquatic > Freshwater > Ice > Glacier...
AAGTCCCCGGCACTTCACGAACTTCGCTGCCTGAATTACAGAATACAGACTCGCTTGGACAGAAAGTGCCGGGGACTTTTGCCGTATACTTTATTATTTGAATTAGCCTAAAGAGTTTCTGAACTACATCGTCCAGCGCAGCGAGAAGATGCGTCAGATTGTGGACGAACTGCTGCTGATGGCCCAACTGTGCAGCCAGGAAGTGCAATTGTCCCCTGTGAATATGCGCGCGATTGTTATGGAATCGTGTACCCGTTTGCGTGAGGTTCAACGCCAACGCCAGGCAATTCTGCACATTCCAGAGCAATGGCCCGCGGTGTTGGGTTCTCCTCAATGGCTGGAAGAGGTCTGGGGCTGGAAGAGGTCTGGGGCTGGAAGAGGTCTGGCTGGTTTACATTGCCGAGGGGGGAGAAGGAGGGGTTGGGGGGTTGGGGATTGGCGATTCGAGATTAGTTCAAGCGAATCTCCAGTCCCCAATCCCTTATTCCCCCGCTATACTTTCAATCACCACTTGCCCAATCCCGCTGGAAATTTTCAAAGAGGCACTCTCCCCGTTTTCCTTCGCTGCATCGGACAGATAGACATTCTCGCCCGCCGTGCTGAAACCGTCGCCCACCTGCACCTGGCCGATGCCCGTATCCACGCTCAAACGAACGGCCAGAGATTCGGGTACGCGCACCACCAGTTTGCCAATACCGCCGCTGATTTCACCGCTGAAGACGCCAGCGCGGGGCAATGTAATCGTCACTGCGCCCACGCCCAGGTCCACATTCAAGCCGGTCAAGCGCATCCGTTCCAAATGAAGTTCTGCTTCGCCTGCGCCGGTGCTCACGTCCAGCTTTGTGGGAACCTCTGCATTGATGCGCAGGTCCCAGGTCGATTCATTGCCGGAAATCCCCACAATTCCCACGCCCTCGCTGCCCAGCCGATAGACTGCTTTGCCGCCTTCTTCGCTCTGCTTCTCCGTCACCTGCTCATTGCCACCCAGCCGCACAGAGCCTTCCACCAGAACGCCCGCATCGCCCAGCGAATCTAACGTCAAGCGGCCCGTGGAGGTGGATATGCGGATGTCGGCCTCGTCAACCGGGCCGGGGGCATAGCGGATTGTCGTCACTGCGCCCCGGGGCGCAGACGCCGGACCGATGCCGACAAAGAGTGCGCCCCCGACCAGAAAGATGGCTGTGACCAGCAGCGCCAGGAGCGACCCGCGGGAAGAGCGTCTGCCGATCAGCATATCCAGCCCGATGCCGATGAGAGCCACCGGCCAGAGGGTCGAAGCCAGCCGCCAGAAGTTGACCTGCACCAGCCCCAGATTGTTGAGCAGAAAGAGGAGGCCGATTCCCACCAGAATGAACGGTCCTACCAAGCCCCTGCGATGTTCGTTTTTCATTGTCTCTTCCTATTCGCTGCGTGTGCGCAGATAATTACGATAGAGCAGCCCACCGCCCACAGCGACCAGCGCCAACGGCCACAAAATCCCGAAGAAGCCTTCCAGCGAAGCCGTCGTGACCACGGCCAGGGCAAAGAGCACGCCCGCGGGAATCCAGGCCCAGCCCATTTTGCCCCGGCTCGTCGGTGTCAGGGCGACCAGCGCAAAGGTGATCGCCAGCCCCAGGAAGAAGATACCCCCGTTTTCCCAGCCCGTCACCTCGTCCAAGCCAGCCACCACGGCCAGGGTGAAGTTGACGCCGCCGGGGATAATCGCCCACCAGTGTTCCCGGTTCATCACAAAAACTGTGATAAAGGCCACCCCAATGCTGCCCAGAAAGATAGAGCCGCTGAACGGGAAGCCGGGGATAAATTCATCCACCAAAATTGTGGCGGAGAGGCCCAGCAGCACAAAGCCGGGAATCGCCATCCACCAGTTGTCCCGGTTTAACCAGAGGCCGCCCAGAAAGAGCAACCCCGCGCTGCCAAATGCACCGATCCAGAGGATCGTCCACAGATTTTCTGGGATCAACCCAAAAACATCAAAAACGCCCAGATTCTGAAAAAGGAAGGCAACCCCCAACAGAACCAGCACCCCACCCCAAATCAGTCGTCCATCCTTGCGTGTCATCGAAAAACTCTCCTGACTGTTCATTTTATCTCCGTTCCATTTGCATCGTCTTTGGAACACCGATTTCAGAATTTACGGATTTTCTCTCTGTAATCAGTGTTTTCTGCGTCAATCTGCGTCCAAAATTTCCCTCAGTTCTTAATTTCAATACCGCCAAAGAGGGCAAAACCTGTGATGACCAGATCGACTGGCCTATTGGGATCATCCGGCTTGTTCTTGCGGCTGTCGTCTGTGCCGCCAAAGATGCCGATGATGTCCCGGCGCACCCGCCACCCCTCCGGGATTTTGATCTCCACCCCGCCAAAGAGCGCAAAGGCGTTCAATGTGATGGGCTGGGTGGCTGGCGTTGTCTGGCGCAGGTCCACTTCGATCCCGCCAAAGACGGCTGTCAATTCGCCCCCTTCAAAGCTCTCCGACTCGGCTGTGTGCTCCGCGCCGTTGAAAATCGACAGGATATTGACGCTGTCCGGATCGCGACTGCGTCCTGGCAGGGAAGGCAGTTCGATGCCCAATCGTTCGACCAGAATCGAGCCGCCGATGACAATCAGAATCAGCGGCCAGAGGTCGAAGACCGAATCGATTCCCAGCACGCCCAGGGCCGACATTTGAAAGAGAAAGCCGCCGCCGATTAGAATCAGCGGGCCTGTGAAAAAGCGGAAATTGTTGGCGTAGAGTTGCCAGATGCCCAGCAAAATAAAGAGCGAGGGCAGCCAGCGCCAGAATCCGCCAATGTCGATGACATCCAGATTGTTGAGAAAGAGAAGCAGGCCGCCGAGCACCAGTGCGCCGCCGATAAAGAGTTGATTTGGCAGTTGATTTTTGTTCATCGATAGTTCCTTTCCGGAATCTCTGTTGGGGCAGTGAGCTTCGCCTGCCTGTCAATAGCATACGCCGGGAAAGTCATAGCGTCACGTGCCGGTGGTCATGTGGCGGGTCATGTGGCGGGTCATGTGCGAGACGGGGATCGGGGACTGGGGATTGGGAGAAAGAAAGCCGCTGGCAACGCAAAAAGTGTTGCCAACGGCTGGGTGGGGAAGGAAAGAAGGAAATACGAAATGCTTTTACATTACCCGCGGAAAACCCGTGGGCGCAATAATAATCGAATACCACCAGAACGAGCCGTCGGGCCGCTGCGCCACAAAAAGCATCGCCTCGCCCAGCCCCTCCGATCCCCAGCCCTGGCTGAAAAGAACGTCCACCACCTGCACGTCCGACTGAAAGATGTGTAACGGGTCCTGGTTGCCCAGCATTTCGAAGAGGGGCGCGTCGGGTTCGGGGAAGCGGATCGGGCCGCCGGTCATGTGCAGATTGCGCAACTGGCCGATGGCGTCGGTGGCGGGCATGGGGGGCAGACTGTTGCCCGGCCAAAAGGCGATGACGAAGAGCGTCTCGTCCATCAGCCCGCGCATGGCAGCAAAATCAGCGGCGGAGACCGCGTCCCGCATCTGCTGGGAAAAGGCATCGGGCAGGGCCGGGGCTGGCGCGGTCGCAGTTGCCGCGGACGGGGTCGCCGGAGCCGCAACTTCCAGGCCGGGCGCGGCACAGCCAGTTAGAAGGAGAATAATTGTAAACAGAAAAGTAATGGTTTTTTGTGGAGCAGACGTCATAGCAAAAACTCACTTGTCCAGGAATGGGATAGTAGGGTGGAAAGGCCGAGCATAACCACAAAGTCACAAGGAAAAACAGAAAGTCAGCGCTTCCCTTTGTGACTTTGTGGTAACAATTTATGGCACAATTTGTGGCACAGTCGGATTGCCGCCGTTGGCGGCCCGGCTGGCGTAGTTGGGCAGAACCGGCACATATTTGGCAGGGGGGAGGAGAACCGGTGGCTCCGGCGGTCTGATATTTTGCACTGTTTGCTGAAAGACAAAATAGGACCAGACAATGCGGCTGATCTCTTTCATTGCCGCGTTGCTCGTCTCCCAATCCATCCAGCCCCGGCGGTAGAGGTAGACGCTCAACACATACGGCCCGGTCGGTCCCCAAATCAGCGCCAGATCGCTGTGCGCGTCGTTGACAAAGCCGTGTTTGTGGACAATCCAGGCGTCGCTGGGCCGGGGCAGACCCGCCCAGATCAGTTCGGTAAATTCGTCGTGGCTGAGGTAGAAGAGGATTGTGTTGCACTCCTCCGGTGTGAAAGCATCGGGATAAACATCCAATAGCTTGCCTTCGCCTTGGGTGCAGCGGTAAATTTCGGCCAGCAGACGACCCATTTCTGCCGGTGTAGACTGGAGATGGGTGTCGGGTTCAGTGTCCCAATCCGTGCGCTGATTGGCCTCGGTGGGAATCTGTGCGATGGCGCTTTTGTCGTCGTAGCCGGTCTGGATAAAACTGTTGACATAACCCATGCCGCGCATAAATTCGGTCACCCGCCGTCCGCCAGTGAAAATATCGCCATCCCCCACTCGACGCAGAACGCCGTTGGCCGCCACATTATTGCTCTCACCCAGTGCGTAGTCGATGAGTTGGCCGATCTCCACATCTTCCACCCCATCCATGTGGGTGAACAGTGCGGTCACAATCGCCACTTTCATTGTGGACATTCCGGAGAAGGCCACGTCCACATCCACTGCGCCCTCTTCGCCGCTTGCCAAATCCTGCACGTAAATGGCGGCAAAACCGGGAAAGTCGGATGTGAATGTGTTGAGGACCGCGGCCAAATCGGTCAGGGTTGGCGGGCCAGCAGGCGTCTCGTTCAACACCAGATGGGCTTCCCGCTGGTCTCCGCTGCCCAGCGCGTCCAAAACAGGCTGCACGCTCTCGTCCAGCAGAAGCCTCTCTCCTGGCGCGCCCACACCCCACTGCCATTCATCCCGCACCGCGCCCACAAAACCGGTGACTGTGTCTGCCGCTGCGCCAGTGGGCGTGCTGCTCTCCTCTGCCCAACCCCAGCGGGGTGGGATGGCCCGCGCTGGCTGAGGCGGGTGGTTATTCTCCGTTGCCACTGCTTCCAGCCATGCCGTCAACTTCTCTGCATTAACAGTGGCATAGACCGGCACATCCCGCCGCTTTTGTTCCAGTCCCAACAGGTTGCGCAGGGCAATATCTACAAAATCCGGTCCGTCCAGATAGCGACTTGCGTCGGCGATCATCCGCTCCACATCCACGTGATAATCCACGTCTTGCGGGCGCAGGATCAATCGCTTGTCGCCATAGAAGACGGCGATCGGCTCTGTGTTGCGGGTCTCCAGCAGCGCGGCAGCCGTGGCTGCGTCTTTGACGCGCCCCATCTCCACCCCGCCCAAATAGACACCCGGCGGAATCGGCGCAGCAGACGCTTTGTAGCGGGTGTAGAGGGGGAAAATGGAGAGAAGGAGTATGAGGGTGAGGACGAATTTTGTAAAACCGTGTAACTGCTTAGGCATAGTCTATGCCAAATTGGGTGATTTTTTGATAGATTTGTCCCACCAAAATTTTACAAATTGCGACGTTATGGTTTCTTGTAAGGATTGGTGGGGCAAAATTTAGAATTTTGAATAGAATTTTGGGTTCAAATGGGACGGAACTCATTTTTTGACCTCAAAATCGATCTGAATATGCCTGAGCAATTACGATTCGGAATACTGCCTACCACTTGCGACCCGCCCTACTGTTTCATCCTCCGCAGCGCATTTCTCGCGCTTTTCTGCGCCAGCCGCCCCACACCCCACCCCAACACAACCCCGGCCAGCACATCCCCCACGTAGTGAATGCCCATCGCCACCCGCGCCCAGGCGATCCACAGCCCCAATAGTGGGGCCAGCCAGCCCGCGCCAGGCTGTAACGCCTCGGCCCAGACGAGAATCACGCCTACCCGCGCGCCGTGCCCGCTGGGAAAGCTGTGTACATCCGCGCCGGGGCCGTAGAGCATCTGTCCTGTGCCGGGCCGGGGACGCCGGAATATCTGTTTGATTGCCAACGTTACAAAGACAGCGCCGGCAAAGGCGGCCATCCAGCCAGAGAGCAGCTTCTTGCGCGCCGGGTCTTCCCCGGCCTTTCGCCAGAGCAGAGCCGTGATCCCCGCCCACAGCAGACTATCCCCCAGATGCGCGCCCACATTGGCCAGCCAAAAGAGCGGGTTGCGCCAACTGCGCTGGGCGAGTCCCAGCGCAATAGAAGCGGTCAGCGATTCGTCGATAGGGGAGAGGAGAGCAGTGAGAGAGGATAGGAAAGAAGACACAACCGTTACTCCATACGAAAAGAGACAAAAAAATGAAGGGACGAGACTCACCGAACAATCATCTTGTTATCTTGCCATCCCTTCATCCCATCTCTTCTCCGTTCGCCCGATGTTCTGGATGGCGCACCAAATACTCTTTCACCTGCTCCCACTGAAAGGGCTTGTCCACATCCATTCCCGCCTCGGCAAAGGGGAGGATGACCGGGCCGCCGGTGATACCGAAGGCCCGCTGCATCACCCCCAGCATATCGTTCAGCGCAAGACGCCGGAAGAGAAAGCGGAGGATGACGCCCGGTCCCAGCAGCAGGAGTTGGCGCACAACGCTCTTGCGGTTGGCAATAAAATCCCGCATTTTTTCCTGAATCTGCTCAGCGGTGGAGAGACGGCCCATATAGAGATCGCCGCTGCAAAAACGCCCTTCCCGCAGGGGCAGATAGCTGCGTTTGCTGTCGGGAAAGCCCTGTACCATCACATCCTCAGGCACAATGCCCCAATAAAGGCCCCGGTCGTAGGGCTGGCAGTGATCGATGAACCAATTGACCACCCCCGGCGTGAGCAGGGGGATATCCGCGGTGGTGCCGATAATCAGCCGGTCCTCGCCGTTGATCTCGCGCAGACGACGCACACCCGCATTCTGGCTGGCCCACAGGCTGGGCTGGTTGGGCACGTAATGGACAGGCACGCCAAAGTCCAGCCCGTGTTCAGGCCCCAGCCCAATGATGACAATCTCGCCCACCCGCCCACTTTCCACAAAGGCGGAGACCACATGACGGATCATCGGTTGGCCCGCCACGGGAACCAGCGACTTGTGGTCTACCCCCGCCGCGGCCAGCAGCGGGTCGGCTTTGTCCGGGTCATAGCCCGCTGTGATGAAAACGTCGAACTTCTCTTGCATGAGGTTCTCCTTTTTCGTCGGTAATGAATGGGGTGAAGGATGGGGCGAACGGTCGATGGCGAGACGCAAGCGCCTTTCCTCTGCCTGCAAGCGGACTACTTCCGCCTGTAAAAACGAGAGCCGACCCCGCTCTGCCCCGCTGGCGGCGACCTGTTGGGCCGCTTCCAGACGGCGGCGTGCGCCGGCCAGCTCTCGAATTATCTCAGATTTACGGGCGATCAGCGCTGCCCGCTTACTCGTCGTCATCTCCGTCGTCATCTCCACTGTCATCTCCGCCGCCCCAGTCCATCTCGTCCAGGTTGCGAGGAGCACGGGGTTTGTAGAGAATGTAGGCCAGCCCCACGCCCATAAAGAAGAGCAGAATCAGGGGGCCCATCACAATCGCCATATTCACAGGATCGACAGTCGGTGTGATTATGGCCGCAATTACAGAAATAATGACAATCGCCTGTCGCCAATAGCTAAGCAGTTGGGGACCGTTGACCAGCCCAATGCGGGCCATAAACGCGATGACAAGCGGCGTCTCAAAAAAGACACCGATCCAAAAGACGATACGGGTGACAAAGCCAATATATTTGTCAATCGTCCACTCTTGCTTGATGACCGTGCCCAAAAAGTTCTGCAAAAATCCTACGGCCACGGGCAACATAATAAAATAGGCAAAGGCCGCGCCGGTGAAAAAGAGAACCATTATGCCCGGCATAAGGATCAACAGCGAACGCTTTTCATGGGGATAGAGACCCGGCGCTATAAATGCCACGATCTGGTAGACCAGAATGGGCATGGCAAAGACTGCGCCAGAAGCAAAACCGACTTTGAAAAAGATGCCAATGGTGTCGGTTGGCCCCAGGGCTTGCAGCTTTGTGCCCACCGGCGCGGTGATGAATTGCAGAAGGGGGGTGACGAAAAGAAAGCTGATAATTGTGCCAATCGACAACGCGGCCACAATCCAGATCATCCGATCGCGTAGCTCGGACAGATGATCCAACAGCCCCATACGGCTTTCTTCAAATTCTTCGGGGGTGGGTGCAGGGATAGGCGCAAGAGCCTGTGTCATGCCTCTTCCTCCTCAACAACCGGGCTTTCGACAGTCTCTGTAGACGTGACAGCAGACGTGACAGCAGGTGTGACCGTGGATGCGGATGAATCGTCATGGGTTCCGTTCACCGGCGCTTCGGCCCGCGGCATTGGCGGGGCAATCGAGTTCTCCGATGCCTTGGGTATCAGCGAATTGGCTGCGGTCCTGGCCTCAGTTCGCTGTTCGACAGCGGTTTGCTCTTCGACAAAAGGCGCCGAGGCGGGGGATGTCTGGTCGTCCGCGCTGCGCTGTTTGGGCTGTTTGGGCTGTTTGGCAACCGAAGCCCCAGCAACGACTCCAGCGGCAGTCTCGCCGTCAGTTTGGCTGGCCGTTAGCGGTGCTTTTTCTTCACCGACGGCGGGTGCGACTTCTGCTACTACAGGGGTAGACGCAACGGTGCTGTCGTCGGCTTTCTTCTCTGCCGCTTCAGCTACGGCAAGTTTAGCGGCTTCCTCGGCCTTCTTTTTGGCCTCGTCGGTTTTTTTCTTCTCGTCCGCTTTGCGCTTGTCTTCGGCCTTTTTGGCGTTTGCTTTCTTCTTTTCGTCGGCTTTTTTCTTCTCTTCCGCTTTCTTGGCCGCTTCCTTTTCCTTTTCGCTCGGCTCGTCCAACATCTGTTGGAACTGATAGCGAGGGTCCAGGTCCCGCATATCGCCAAACTCATCCCCCAATTGTTGGCTCAACGTACTGGACAGATCTCGAATCTGTCGGATAACGTTCATAACCTGGCGTACGGCAGCAGGCAACCGCTCTGGCCCCAGAAAAATCAGGGCAAAGATGAGGATAAATAACAGTTCGAGTGGGCCAATACCGAAGAAACTATCCATAAGCGTTTTTCAAAAAGTGTCGGTAGGGATCCGTCATGCTGCCTCCCTACGCTATATTTCTGGGAATTTCTCTAGGATGGGGGCGTGGCGGCAATCTCTTTCAGTGCGGTCCCCAGCACGCCGTTGATAAAACGGGGGCTGCTATCGCTGCCAAAAATCTTCGCCAGCTCAACGGCTTCGTTCACCACCACTTTGGAAGGGGCGTCCGAATCCGGGTTCAGTAGTTCAAAGATGGAGATACGCAGTATATTACGGTCGATGACAGCTAATTGTTCGACAGGCCATTCCGGGGCGTAGCGGGCAATCAACTGGTCCATATCTTCCCGATGGGCCACAACACCGCTGATCAACCAGCGCAAAAAGGCCAACCCAACCGGCTCCAATTTGGCTGTGGCCTGCCGGGCTTCCAGCACATGACCGGGCTTGTGCGATGTCGTGTCGATCTCGTAGAGTGCCTGTAGCGCAGTGCGCCGGGCTTTGCGTCTCTGCGCGATCTGCTGGGAGTAGGCGTTTCTGTGTGTCCCGCTCCCGTCACCCATTGGGGTGGTGTCAAACTGCCCACTCTCAAAATCATCGGTTTCGGGTCTGGGTTTTATCGGTCGTGCTGGTTTGCCAACTTTGCCTGCCATATCGGTTTTCTGCTCCAGGCAAAAGCCTACATCATAACCAAGCCGCCGTCAACCGACAGCACCTGCCCAGTAATAAAACCAGCCCGCTCGCTGGCCAGAAAAGCCACGGCCCACGCCACCTCTTGCGGCTCGCCCAGACGACCAATCGGCGTCTGGGCAATCGTGGCCGCCTTCTGCTCATCGGTCAGCACATTGGTCAGAGCGGTGGGAATAAAGCCCGGCGCTACTGCATTGACAGTAACATTGCGGCTGCCCACTTCCCGCGCCAGGCTTTTTGTAAAGCCAATAATGCCCGCTTTGCTGGCTGCGTAGTTGGACTGTCCAGCCTGTCCGGCCAACCCGACCACACTGGTGATATTGATGATCCGTCCACTTCGGCGGCGCACCATCCCCCGCAGCGCAGCTTTGGTCACATTGAAAACGCTGCCCAAATTGGTCTCAATGACTGTATCCCACGCCTCTTTTTTCATTGTCAAAAGGAGCGTATCCCGCGTCGTGCCCGCATTGTTGACCAGAATATCCAGGGGGCCAAGTGCTGCTTCCACCGCCTTCACCAATTCCCCGGCGGCGTCAAAATCGCTCACATCGGCCTGAAAAACGCTGCACGTGCCGCCCGCCGCCTGAATTTCGGCGGCGATGGCATTGGCTCCGTCCGGGTTGCTGCGGTAATTGATACCCACCGCCGCGCCCTGGGCCGCAAACTCTTTGGCGATGGCAGCGCCGATACCACTGCTGCTGCCGGTGACGAGGACAACTTTACCAGAAAAATCCATAAAATGCGTTCCTGATTTTTTTGTGTCTGATGGATGATGAGCGGTTGAACCGACCATCGCAGGCCATTATACCCTAGCACGCGATGGAAATGAAAGCTGGTTCAATGGCTTTTCTATCTAACAGACCTGCCTGGTTTTGGAAAACCGGGCAGGTTTTGCGAATCTATGCCCGAAAACGCTCTGCAAAGGCGGCGACGCCCGCCGGATCTGCCACGCTCATCCGCTCACTCTTGCGGGCAATGCGCTTCATCAGCCCGGCCAGTACATCGCCGGGACCAATTTCAGCAAATGTCTCCACGCCCGCGTCCACCGCGTACTGCATAGAGGCTGTCCAGCGCACGCTGCCGGTCAGTTGGGCCACCAGCTCGCTGCGGATGGCGTCGGCGCTGGTCAATGGCGCTGCGGTGGTGTTGCCAATCACCGGCGCAACCGGCGGGTGGACTGGCGTGGCGTCGATAGCGGCTTTCAACTCTGCGGCTGCCGGGGCCATCAGCGGGCTGTGGGCGGCAATACTCACGGCCAGGGCCACCACTTTGCGTGCGCCCGCGTCGGCCAGGTCAGCCATCGCCCGCTCCATTCCGGCCCTGTCGCCTGAAATGACGATCTGGCCGGGGCAATTGTCGTTGGCAACTTGGGCAATGCCGCCGGTCGCTCTCTGGGCGTCGGCACAAACCTGGGCCACTACTGCTTCGTCCAGCCCCAAAATCGCGGCCATCAATCCGGGGGATTTCTGGCCGGCTTCCTTCATCAGCCGTCCCCGCTCCCACACCAGCCGCAGCCCGTCGGCAAAGCTGATGGAACCCGCCGCCACCAGCGCGGAGTACTCGCCCATACTGTGACCGGCAAAGTATGTGGGCATGGGCAGATGATTGCCCAGTTCGCTTTGCAGCGCGGCCAGCGCCGCCATGCTGCCAGCCAAAAGTGCGGGTTGGGCGTTGATTGTGTCAGTCAGGCTCTCCTCCGGGCCGTCAAAGCAGAGCGCGCTGAGGGCAAAGTCCAGCACGTCGTCGGCTTCGTCCAGGATAGCCTTGGCCGCTGGATAGCGTTCAGTCAGTTCGCGGGCCATGCCCACTTCCTGGCTGCCCTGGCCGGGGAAGAGAAGGGCCAGTGGTATTCTGTTTTCGCCATAGACGAATGCGTCAGCCACTTGTTTTTTGCTCCTGACAAAACTTCCCTGACATAACAAATAGGGGAGTCGGCAGCGCGTGCCAACATCCCCTATTTGTCCCCGGTCATCTGTTCGTAGTCGACTTTGATCCCACTAGACTGTAGCAGTGTTGTCTACGTCAATCACTTGCAGGCGGCCCATATACGTGCCGCAGGTTGGGCAGACTCGGTGGGGCAAGCTCTTGTTGCCACACTGCTGGCAGTTAACCAGGTGGGGAATGCCGATGGCGTCGTGGGCGCGGCGACGATTCCGGCGGCCTTTGCTTACTTTGCGCTTGGGTTGCGGTCCCATAATTCGTTCTCCTTTGGTACAAAATTCCGGCAAAAGTGCGGTTGGATTTATTGTGAATCTAAAACGAATAAGGACACGGATTAACATAATTGAAACAGATTTACACGGGTTTTGTCTGCGTAAATCAGCGGTTTCTGCGCAATCAGTGTTCCTCTAGTTAACTGTTTTCGTCGCTTTCGTTCGTCTGCAGTGCCAGCAGTGCGGCCCAACGCGGGTCCACGGCTGGCTCATCTTCTGTCCCGGCCAGGTTGGCGTGAACTTCATCCATCTCTGCAATGCGCTCGGCAAAGTTCGGACAATTCTCCGGGTCGGCAAAGGCGCAGCGGGGAATCATTGGCATCCCCAGCCAAATGCTCTGGCGCAACACTTCGCTGATATCGAGAATGTGATGGTCGTCGATGATCAGGGCGAAGTCTTCCAGGTCCTCTTCTTCCCCCTCGAATTCACCGGGAAGCAAAAAGCGACCAGTGGTCACTTCGGTCAATGGCCGGAAGCTTTCCTCAAATACGGCTTCCACCTGGGCTGAAATCGGCTTCAAACAGCGGCCACAATCCAGCTGAACTGTCGTATCAAAGCGCCCCGTCGCCAGAACGCTGCTGTGGGTGCGCAGCAGGCAAAGTGTACCCGTTAGGGGCGAGAGCGGAATCAATTCCGGGTCCAACTCAACCAGACTTTCATCCAACTCATATATGCGTGTGGTGCCGATCGGCTCCTTTAGGAGCTGGGCAACATTGAACTGCATCAGAAATCACTCCTTCGGCTGCTCTCCACGAAACAGCCGGTGCGGATTCACCCAACACCGGCTACATATACACGCAGACAGAGAGCTATTATAGGACGGGGACGATTCCCTGTCAAAACGCGGGACGGGTTGAATTTCGACAGGGAATGCCAAAAGTGATAGGATTCTTCGGGTGCGCGCCAGTTGAAATAGTTTTCGCAGTTTTATATGTGAAAATTGACTTAATCGTTGATAGTGGGTATACTCAGTTCAGTGCCACCCGAACGAACTCTGTTTTGAGGAATGCAATGACACTCGCTCTAAGTATGGATACCCAATCACCGGCCTGGCAGATCGTCGAATATCTGCAACGCCATTCGTCTGCCACCATCAAAGAGTTGGAGCAGATGCTGGGCGTTACTTCCAGCGCTGTACGTCAACACCTGAACGGCTTGCAGGCCGCTGGGTATGTGGCGCGTAGTACTGTCAAGGCTGGGGTGGGGCGCCCTTATCACGCCTACTCTGCGACGGACAATTCCCGCAAACTCTTCGACTGTCACTGCGACGATCTGGCCCTGACGATGCTGGAAGAGATGTTCGAGATGGTGGGGCAGGACAATATCTCCCACCTGCTCAAGCGGGTGAGCGGGCGGCTGGCAAACCGCTATGCCGGTTCGGTCAAATCGCCGGTGTTGCTCAATCGGGTGCAGGAGATGGCGGGTGTGCTGGGCCGTCTCGGTGTGTTGACCGATGTGATTGCCCAGGATAGCAACACAATTATGCTAAAAGCTTACAATTGCCCTTATCACGAATTGGCCCAGGAACACCGGCAGATTTGTGATATGGACCAGGAGATGATGCAACAAATTCTGGGCCACGATGTGGCGCTGAACGCCTGTATTATGGACGGGGACGGGGGCTGTTCGTTTATTGTCACCAAAGATCAGACTGTTTATTCGTAGGAGATTTAACCACAAAGGCACTGAAATACTAAAGGAAAAATGGGCAATTTTTTTCTTCGTGACTTTGTGACTTTGTGGTTGAATCCCCTGCTTAGGGCGAAATATCATTTCAAGGAGTTGAATCAACAATGAGCGTTTTAGAAATCCGCAATTTACACGCTACTGTGGGCGACACGGAAATTTTGAAGGGCGTGAACCTGACCCTGCGTAGCGGCGAAATTCACGCAATGATGGGGCCGAATGGCTCTGGCAAGTCCACTCTTTCCTACATCATCGCCGGCCACCCCCACTACACAATCACCGAGGGCGACATTCTGCTGGACGGCGAGAGTATTCTGGATATGGAAGCCGATGAGCGGGCGCGGGCCGGTATCTTCCTGGCCTTCCAATACCCGGTGGCTGTTCCTGGCGTCAGTGTCGCCAACTTCCTGCGCACGGCTGTCTCCAATGTTCGAGGCTATACCGAGGCCGACAAAAAAGGCGATAGCGGCGTCATCGGCAGCAATCTGATGCCCATGCGCGAGTTTCGCCGGGAATTGACCTCCAAAATGAGCGAATTCAATGTGGATTCCAGTTTTGCCCGGCGCTATCTGAACGACGGCTTCTCTGGCGGCGAAAAGAAGCGCACAGAAGTGTTGCAAATGGCAATGCTGGAACCCAAATTCGCCATTCTGGACGAGTCCGACTCCGGCCTGGACATCGACGCCCTGCAAGTCGTCTCCGACGGCATCAACAAACTGGCGACAGAAAATCGGGGCTTTCTGCTCATCACCCACTACCAGCGCATTCTGAACTATGTGAAACCGGACTTTGTGAGCATCTTCTTCGGCGGGCGCATCGTCAAAACTGGCGGCCCGGAAGTGGCCCAAATGTTGGAGGAGCGGGGCTACAAGTGGGTGGAAGAGGAATTGGTCGGCGGAGTGGTGCCGGCGTAAGGGCCGAATAGTAGCACATAACTAGCCTCACGGTTTTTATGAAACGTGAACCGTGAGGCGTGATAACAAGCGACGATCTCACGGTTCACTTTTCTCCGGCAAAATCACAGCGTTTTTGTGCGTAGCCGGGGTACCCAAAGGAGCGGTTATTATGGCAGAAGTATCTGATCGCGAACACCTGGACGAAGTAAAACAGGACTACAAATACGGTTTTCACGACGATGAGAAGCCGGTTTTTAAGGCGTCCCGTGGCATCAGCCACGAGGTTGTCGAACAGATTTCCCGAATGAAAAATGAGCCGGAATGGATGCGCAAATTCCGCCACGACGCGCTGGATATTTTCTTTTCCCGGCCCATGCCTACCTGGGGCGCGGACCTGTCGGGCATCGACTTCGACAACATTTTCTATTACCTGCGCCCGTCCGAAAAGGCTGAGAAAAGCTGGGACGATGTGCCGGAAGATATCAAGCGCACCTTTGACCGCCTGGGCATCCCGGAGGCCGAGCGCAAGTTCCTGGCTGGCGTGGGCGCACAGTACGAGTCCGAAGTGGTCTACCACAGCCTGAAAGAGGAGTGGGAGAAACTGGGCGTCGTCTTTTTGGATATGGACAGCGGCCTGCGCGAGCACGAGGATTTGGTGCGCGAGTATTTCGCCACAATTATCCCCGCTGCGGACAATAAATTCGCGGCCCTGAACAGCGCTGTGTGGAGCGGTGGCAGCTTTGTCTACGTTCCCAAAGGCGTGAATGTGGACATTCCCCTGCAAGCCTATTTCCGCATCAACGCGGAAAATATGGGCCAGTTCGAGCGCACGTTGATTATTGTAGAAGAGGGGGCCAGCGTCCATTATGTGGAAGGCTGCACCGCTCCCATCTATTCCAGCAACAGCCTGCACAGCGCGGTCGTCGAAATTATTGTCAAGAAGAATGCTCGCTGCCGTTATACGACGATCCAGAACTGGAGCACGGACGTCTACAATCTGGTGACCAAACGGACCGTGGCCTATGAAGGCGCCACGATGGAGTGGATCGACGGCAACCTGGGCAGCAAAGTGACGATGAAATATCCCGCTGTCTATATGATGGGTCCCAAAGCCCACGGCGAAATTCTGTCGATTGCCTTTGCCGGCAAGGGCCAGCACCAGGACGCCGGCGGCAAAGTTGTACACGGCGCACCCTACACCAGCTCGAGAATTGTCTCCAAGTCCATCAGCAAAGATGGCGGACGGGCCAGCTATCGCGGTCTGTTGAAGGTGGCCAAGGGCGCGCACCACAGCAAGAGCAATGTGGTTTGCGACGCGCTGCTGTTGGATGCTGCCAGCCGCTCGGACACCTATCCTTACATCGAAATCGAAGAGGATGAAGTGAGCGTGGGCCACGAGGCTTCGGTGAGCAAAATTGGGGAAGAGCAACTCTTCTATCTCCAGAGCCGGGGCATTGGCGAAGACGAAGCCGCCGCGATGATTGTCGGTGGCTTTATCGAGCCGCTGGTCAAGGAACTGCCGATGGAGTACGCCGTGGAGATGAACCGGCTGATCCAGTTGCAGATGGAAGGCAGTATCGGATAAGGGATGACGAGATGACGGGCTGTGGTAGGGACGGGTCTTTGACCCGTCCCTACGCCTATGATCTGTCGCAGTTATAGAGGGATATGACCGTGAGCGTATTGGTAAAAAAACCCGAAATGATGGAAGCCGTTGCCGTGAAGGCAGCCGTGGCTGATTTCAGCGAAGAGAGCGTACGCGCCCTCTCGGCCAGCCGCAATGAACCGAAATGGATGCTGGACTTTCGTCTGGCGGCCTGGTGTACATTTGAGGCGATGGAATGGCCGAAATCCACCGACGAGGCTTGGCGGCGCACGCGACTGACCGGTTTTGACCTGAAGAATTTCACCGCCTATGCGACACCCCAGGCGAAAAGTAGCCGGGACGATCTGAGTGAGCTTCTGCAGAGCGAACTGGGCGAGATGGAGAGCGCGGCCAGTGTAGTCTTTCAGGATGGCGGTGTGCTCTATCGCAACGACAACCCGGAACTGGCCGCGCAGGGCGTGATCTTCACCGATCTGCAAAGCGCGCTGGTGGAACACCCGGAGTTGGTGCGCCAGTATTTTATGACCCAAGCTGTGAAGCCGGAGCACAATAAATTCACAGCGCTGCACGCCGCGCTGTGGGACACGGGCGCATTTGTCTATGTGCCCAAGAATGTGACCGTCGAACTGCCCTTGCAAGCGATTCTGCATCAGAACCCCGGCCTGGGCGGCTACCATCACACGCTGCTGGTGGCGGACGAAGGCAGCCACGTCACTGTTGTTGACGATCTGCTGGGCGCTGTGGATGGAATGCAGAGCGGTGTCATCGAACTGGTAATGAACGACAATTCGGTTGTCCGCTATATGAATTTGCAGGACTTTGACCACAGCGCCTGGAACTTTCTGACCGGGCGGGCGATGATGGGCCGGGACACAGACCTGCGCTGGATTCAGGTCAGTTGGGGCAGCCGCACAACCAAAGCCTTTTTGGATTTGGAGTTGAATGGGCCGGGCGGTCACGCTGAACTGCTGGGACTCTATTTCCCCACAGGTCGCCAGCACATCGACCACCAGACATTGCAGATTCATCGTGCGCCCAACTGTTTCAGCGATCTGCTCTTCAACGGCGCGCTGAAAGACCGGGCGCATAACGTTTATATGGGCATTATCAAAGTGCTGCCGGGCGCGCAGAAGACCGACGCCTTCCAGCGCAACGGCAATCTGGTGCTGGATGGCACAGCCCGTGCCGACAGCATCCCCGGCCTGGAGATCGAGGCCGACGATGTTCGCTGCACCCACGCGGCCACCGCATCCCAGGTGGAGGACGAGTACGTTTTCTATCTGATGGCTCGCGGTCTGACGCGTCCGCAAGCAGAGCGTATGATTGTACAGGGCTTTTTCCAGGAAGTTCTGGATCGGGTTCCGGTGGAGTCTGTGCAACATAAATTAGAGCGTGTTATCGAACGTAAGATCGGCGGTTAGTTGATTAGGTGATTGGGGTATCAGGTGACTGGGAGAAATCTCCGATTACCCGATATCCGATCACCCAATACCCCAGGAGGCTTCCATGAGCGACAAAGGCTACGTACATTTCGAGGTTTTGGTCAGTACCGATTGGGTGGCAGCGCACGGCAGCGACGCTAATGTGCGCTTGTTGGAATCGAATGAGGATGTGCTTTTATATGACACCGGCCACATTCCCGGTGCGTTGAAGATTGATTGGCAGGAAGATTTGAACGACGCGCTTGTGCGTGACTACATCGGCAAAGATGCCTTTGAGGGTCTGATGCGCAAGTTGGGCGTGACCAACGACACGACAGTCGTCTTCTACGGCGACAAGTCCAACTGGTGGGCGACATACGCCTTTTGGGTTTTCCAACTTTTCGGCCACACCAACGCCAAAGTGGTGGACGGCGGACGGCAGAAATGGATCGACGAAGGTCGGGAACTGACACGGGAAAAGCCCAGTGTCACCCCCGGTAATTATGTGGCGCAAGAGCGCAACGACGCGCCTGTGCGCGCCCTGCGCAGCGATACTTTGGCCCATCAGGCCGCGGGCAAGCCGCTGGTGGATGTGCGTAGCCCCGCCGAATTCCGGGGCGAATTGCTGCATATGGCGAACTATCCCCAGGAAGGCGCGCTGCGGGGCGGCCACATTCGGGGCGCGAAAAATGTGCCTTGGGCGCGGGCGGCCAACGAAGACGGCACATTCAAGAGCGCGGCTGATCTGCGGGCTATCTACGAAACCGAGCAGGGGCTGAAACCCAGCGACGACATTGTGGCCTATTGCCGCATCGGCGAGCGCAGCAGCCATAGCTGGTTTGTGCTAAAATATCTATTGGGCTACAAGAACGTCCGCAACTACGACGGCAGCTGGACCGAATGGGGCAACGCGGTCGGCCTGCCGATTGAGAGATAAAGTTATTGTGTATTTCGTGTTGCGTAGGTGGGGAACGTAAAGACTTTTTAGGGCGATAGACGGTGGGGAAAAAGTTAGCCCTTCTACCCTACGGATACAATTGCCCTCAACGCTACATCTCTTCACTGCCTACGCAGTACGAGACACGCAGTACGTAACAGGCCAACAAAAAATGACCGGATCACACATCACCATCGACCCAAAACTTTCTTCCCTCCGCTCTCTTTTCCCCGTTCTGGAACGCCAGGTTCACGGCAAGCCGCTGGTCTATTTGGATAACGCGGCTACAACGCAGAAACCCCTGGCCGTTATCGAGTCTCTGGACAATTACTACCGCCACTACAACTCGAATATCCACCGGGGCGTACATACGCTGAGCGAAGAGGCGACGACTGCTTATGAAGAGGCGCGCAAGCGGATTGCCCGTTTCATCAACGCGGCCAGCGACAAGCAGACGATCTTCACCCGCAACGCCACCGAAGCAATAAATGTCGTGGCGCATAGCTGGGGGCGGGCCAATTTGGGTCCGGGTGATGAGGTGCTGATCACCGAAATGGAGCATCACAGCAATATCGTCCCCTGGCAGATTTTGCAGGAGCAGTTGGGCTTTACTCTGCGCTACGTGCCCATCACCGAAGGCGGCACGTTGGATTTGAGTGAACTGGAGACGCTGCTCAACGAGCGCACGAAGCTCTTTGCCTTTGTTCACGTGAGCAATGCGCTGGGGACAATCAACCCCGCCGCGGAACTGGTGACCGCGGCTCACGAGGTGGGTGCACTGGCTCTCATTGATGCCAGCCAGAGTGTGCCCCATATGCCCGTGGATGTGCAGGCGTTGGATGCAGATTTCCTCGTCTTTAGCGGCCACAAAATGTGCGGGCCGACCGGCATCGGCATCCTCTACGGCAAGCGGGAACTGCTGGAAGCCATGCCGCCATTTATGGGTGGCGGGGATATGATTCGCGAAGTAAAAATGAGCGGCAGCCGCTGGAATACGCTACCCTATAAATTTGAGGCAGGCACGCCTGCCATCGCCGAAGGCATCGGTCTGGGCGCGGCGGTGGACTTTTTGCAGGAAGTCGGCCTGGATTGGGTCTGGCAGCACGAACACGCCCTGACCAGCTACGCCTATGAGCGGCTGGCCCAGGTGGAAGGATTGCGTATCATCGGTCCGGGGCCGGAGCAGCGGGGCGGTCTGGTCGCCTTCACATTGGGCGACATCCATCCCCACGACCTCTCGGCTGTGCTGGACGGGGACGGGATCGCGATCCGGGCCGGCCATCACTGCGCCCAGCCTATTCACGACCGGCTGGGCATCGTCGCCAGTGCGCGGGCCAGCTTTTACCTCTACAACACCTTTGGAGAAGTGGACAAACTGGTGGTAGGATTGGAGAAGGCTGGACAGATTTTTGCGTTTTGAGAGGTGTAGAGTCAACGGCAGATGCAATTACTGTTAGTGTCACGAATCATTCGCCACTTGAGACCTCGTTTGAACTGGCCTAGAAATCGTCCCACACAGATGCGATTTTAGTGCGAAATTCGTGAATGTTGTGCCACTTCTGAGCTGATTTCGAGCCAGATATAGGATTTTTGGATCACCATTCTGGCTCATTTCAGGGTGGCGAATAATTCGTGACACTAACGCAATATCGCTCTCGTTGGGAGGCAAAAGTAGGAGAATTTGAAGAACTGCTTAGGGAAATTGACAATATGGTTACGGTAGAGTGCCTTGATGTGTGTGAAGCGGTGGATGGTTCAGCCACCCACCGCGCATGAAAACGAGAACCGAGGGGGGAGCAGTGACCCAAGAGATTGCATTCAAGCAGCTTTACGAAGGAATACTGGCCAGTATCCCAGCTTCTGTCCTGCTGTTGGACCGCAGGCTGCGCGTCGTCTCCGCCAACCGTAACTTTCTGGACAAATCACTGCGCAGCCAGGACGCCACGCTGGGTCAGGAATTGGCCCAGGTTTTCCCGCCCGTGTTGCTGACCTATACCCACCTGGAGGATCGGATTCGCAAGGTTTTTGACACCGGTCAGGCTGAGGATGGGGGAGAGATGACCTATCGGGCACCGGGTGTGCCTACCCGCGTCTATTTCTACCGACTAACGCCCGTCTATGACAAAGGGGGCCGTCGGGTCGAACATGTGATGTTGTTGATGGAAGACAGGACCGACCGCGTACGGCTGGGGGAGGAAATTCGGCGCGTCGAGCAGCATTTGGCCAGCGTGGTAGAAAGCGCCAACGATATTGTGGTTTCAATGAACGTGGACGGCGCCATTCAAAGCTGGAATCGTGCAGCAGAAGTGATATCCGGCTTCGGCTGGGAGCACGTGCGGGGGCGCCCCCTGATCGAACTGTGTGCGCCAGAGAATCGGGACAGCGTGCGAACATCGTTACTAAGGATGCGCGGCGGGCAGAGAACGAGCGCAAACATAGAAGCGGACCTGATCACGAACACAGGGAATCGAGTGCCGGTGGCCTGGTCTCTGTCGTCCATGCGCGATGATAGCAACTGGGTGATCGGTCTGGTCGCCATCGGTCGCGATCTGAGTGAGCGGCGTCAAATGGAGGCGCAACTGATCCAATCGGCCAAGATGGTTTCCTTGGGCATCATGGCTGGCGGCATTGCCCACGAGATTCGCAATCCACTGGCCATTTGTTCGGCGGCAGCGCAATTGTTGCATGAATATCCAGATGATTCCCCGTTGATCCACGAGGCCACCGCAAAAATTCGCGTGGCTGTTCGTCGCGCCTCGGAAATCATCGAAAACTTACTCAAGTTCGCCCGCCCCTCAGAAGATCGGATGGCTTCGTTAGACCTGAACGAGGTGGTTTACGAGACCTTGCGCCTCATCGGCAATGAAACGTCACTGCGCCTGATCAAAGTCCAGGAGAACCTGACCAATGACCTGCCGACTGTCCTGGGCAACCGCAGTCTGCTCCAGCAGGTTTTTACCAATCTTATTCTCAATGGCTCCAATGCTATGCCTGGAGGAGGAGAGTTGTGTGTGACAACCCGGGCCCAGGAGCAAGGGGTTCAAGTTATCTTTGGCGACACCGGACATGGGATCATCCCTCAGCACCTGGACCATATCTTTGATCCGTTTTTTACGACCATGCCCGTTGGCCAGGGTGTAGGCTTGGGGCTTTCCATCAGCTACGCCATTGCCAAACAACACGGAGGCCGGATCACAGCAGAAAGTCAGGTTGGAAAGGGAAGTACATTCACTGTCTGGCTACCTGCGGCAGGAGAAGAGACCCGTGATAAATAGCGCAACAAAGAACAAAACAGGCGACCGCACAAGCGACCGCTACTCTATTCTGATCGTGGACGACGAACCTGACCTGCTTTGGGTCTTCGGCAACTTTTTGACCCGCACTGGCTATACGGTTGTCACCGCGCCCAATGCGACGGAAGCCCTCTCCCTGGTGCATCAGCACTCCTTTGCACTGGCGTTCATCGATGTCAAGCTGCCTGATATGGACGGCCTGAAATTGGCCGTCGCCATCAGAGATTTAGCGCCCGACCTGCCGCTTATCGTGCTTTCCGGTTATCACTATGGGGAGGATGCGGAGATTGTCAAAGGCGTAGCCGAAGGCCTGTACGCTGGGTTCATTGCCAAGCCATTTGACCTGCAAGAGGTGCATGACGCCGCACAGCTATTCTGCCAGCGGAACGCGTGACGATAGGGCGCGTCCCCAATTAGGGGCGGTACTCAGGCATATCGTTCTGGATATCTATATATCTATACGGTGGCCCCATTTATGATACGCGCCCTGACCATATGTCGCGAAAGATGGTTTTTTTATGGCTCATATCCTTGTGGTTGATGACGAGAAAGACCTGGTGTGGGCAGTCAGCAGCGCTCTGCGCTATCGCGGCTACACGGTCAGTTGCGCCTACGACGGAGTGAGCGCACTGCAGCAGATGCATAGCACGCTGCCGGATTTGCTCGTACTAGATATTGGGATGCCAGACATGGATGGGTTGGAAGTCTGTCAACGCGTGCGCTCGGACCCACAATTACAGATGATGCCGATCGTCATATTAACCGCGCGCTCCGAAATCCACGACAAGATTATCGCCTACCAGTCCGGGGCGGATGACTACCTGACCAAGCCATTTGACCTGCGCGAACTTGGCGAACGCGTGCGTGCTGTGTTGCGTCGCTGTCATCGCAACGGTGAGGAGAAAAATCCGCTTGAACCGGAGGTGAGCGTTCTCCGCGTAGGGGGTCTTTTTCTGGACATTGATACAGCCATTGTCGAAACAGAAGTTATGCGCGTCAGGCTCACTCCGATAGAACTCGATCTGTTGACATACCTGATGAAACACGCCGGCCGGATCTCCTCCAGCGAAACGCTGCTGCAGAATGTGTGGGGATACCCGCCGGGCACAGGCGACCCGGCCCTCGTGCGTTGGCATATCAAGAATCTGCGTGGCAAGATTGAGATAGACCCAGCCAACCCTATCTATCTGTCTACTATTCCTCGCCACGGCTATACGATTTTAGCCCCTATCCCCACTTGAGAACGATCATACTGACTCGGCTACCCTCCCGAAGACTGAACGGTGTGCAAAGGTTCTCGCGCAAAAATCTGCGCATGGCCTACCCACACCTGCGGGATGCGGGCTAGTGCATCATCCAGCCTAAATTGTCGGGGCATTCCTTATCACCAAACCTAATTTTTTAGCGTGGATGATGCACTAGCAGCCTGTCGGAGAGAAGCCTTTTGACCAAGATATCGTCCCATTTTAGCCTGCTATTTCGCCAAAATTGGGGTGTAATGCACCCTATTTAGTTGGAATAGCGAGCAAAAATAGGTGTATCAAACCTTACCCCGTCAGGATTATAGTAAGGAAAATTAACAGATTGTGCCCCACGCAACCCTCGCGCAAGACCCACGTGCCCCTCACCCCATATCGTTTGTTCTCATGTTATGCTCTCATACAGAGCTCAACTGTGAGTTTGTCGGACAATTTGTCGTACTAGGAAAAGGATTCTCATCATGGCAGTCGAAAAAACAATTGGTTCTACAAGTCTGGCCGAAGTAATTGACCGCATTTTGGACAAAGGCATTGTGGTGGATGCATGGGTGCGCGTTTCACTGGTTGGCATTGAGTTGCTTGCCATCGAGGCCCGCATAGTTGTCGCCGGCGTCGACACCTTCCTGAAGTACGCCGAGGCAGTCGGCCTTACCGCCTCTGCGGCAGCCCCGGCCTAGCCTGAGTGTTTACTCAGAAGGCATTGGGAGGGAGGGAGCTATGTACGTTGGTTGGTTCCCTCCCTCCCTCCCTCCATTTTCGTGGTCGCGTTTTTTGAAAGGTAGGATGACACAGATGAGTCGAACAGATGAAATGCGCAATTTGGTCGAACAGTTGTTGGCTGACCGCGGCATACGCGCCGATGTATCTGCCATGCTGCGAGTGGACACGTCTGCCTTCATTCGTTACGCCCAAATCGCTCACACAGCAATGGCCCGGGATCAGAAGCAGAGCTTGGCGGCGGAGCGCACGAGGATGGTGGCCGATACGGCGGCGTTTCGCAAGGATATCCAGGCTGCCAACCACACAATGGCTCAGACTCTGAAGGAAGAGTTGACGGCAAGCCGGGCTGACCTGACAAAAGAGACCGCTGCTCTGCGCCGAGATGCTCAATCTGCCCATGCGGACATGGCAGCGGAGCAGAAAGCAGGGTTGACCGAAAGCCGGGGCAATCTGGCCGGTGATGTCGCCGCTTTCCGAGCGCGGACTCAATCTGCTCACCAATCGATGTCTCAAACCCTGAACAAAGAATTGACGACGGGGCGGTCTCAATTGAAGACAGACACCGCGGCTCTGCGTAGCCATGCACAAGCGACCCACGCAGCCATGGCAGCGGAGCAGAGTGCAGAACTGATGACTGGGCGCTCCCAACTGGCGACAGACACAGCGGCTCTGCGTAGCCATGCGCAAGCGACCCACGCAGCTATGGCGACGGAGCAGAGTGCAGAACTGATGACTGGGCGCTCCCAACTGGCGACAGACACAGCGGCTCTGCGTAGCCATGCGCAAGCGACCCACGCAGCCATGACCCAGTCCATGCAAGAATCTCTGGCCGCGGATCGGGCTAAACTGGTCGCCGACACAAGTGCGATGTTGGGCGCAATCCGTGCAGATGCAGATGGCGTAGCCGCAGCCTGGCAGATGCTGTCGTCGGCTAAGCGGCCCAACCAGCACCCGATGAAAGCACCGTCGGTACGTAGTGTAGAAGCAACCGTGCGCGTCGATCCGGCCCAACCAGCACCAGTCCCGATGGCTGCACAACCCGTAGCAACGCTGACACCGGCTGGCGAACCCGATCAACTCACCACGATTACTGGCATTGGATCTTCCACTGAAAAGAAACTTCTTGCCGCTGGTATCGTCACCTATGCCCAACTGGCGGCGACTCCGATGGACAAACTGTCTGAAATCGTTGGCCCAACTATTTCCCGTTTGGCCAAGTTGGATTCGTGGATCGAACAAGCCAAACAACTTGCCCAGATCGACTGAAAAGGCGAGGCAATTCCAGTATATTGCCGAGGGAGGCTGATCGGCCTCCCTCCTGGGTTTTTATCCGATCCATCTGCTAGAGCATCTGCTATCAAAAATTCTATCTTGTCTGCTAGTGGTTCTGAAAGATGCCTATGCTATCCATCAAACGAAAAGTACGCTCGGCTGGCCGCAGCAGTGGGAGTATAGAGATTACCCTGCCGCCCGAAGTACAAGAACTGGAAGGCGTCGAGTGTCGCTTGATACTGCGCGATGGTGCCCGGCCCGAAATCGTGATCCAGCCGGATGTTTCGCTTGCCGAAGTCGTTTTCGAAGATCTGTGGCAGCGGCTGCGTATGGCTTTTAGCCAGATTGCCGACATCGGCTCGTTTGCATTGTCTGATTTTAGTGTCTCTTTTCTGCCACCCCGCCACTGGCAGAAACAGCCGCCTCTCTCCTATCGAGACGGCTTGGCCGTTGGCCGGGCTATCCGTGGCGAACTTCAGATGGACAACAGCGGCCTCGGTCACATCGTTACGTTTCTGACTGTGGGCGCAGCCTATCGCCTGGGCTTGGAGGGACGCTATGCCCTGGCCTTCGGTGTGATCGTCGGCTATCTCGTCTCCGGCATGAGCGACGGTCACGGGGCCGACTTTGAACAAGACATGGCCCTAAGCCTCTTCAACGGTCACAGCGACCCCACGTCCATTCCTCTGAATCGGCTCTTTGAAACAGAGCAGTGGGAAGAGGCGCAAGAAGGATTCAAGCGCATCTACGATCGGGTGCGCGCCTGGCAGGCCGATCCCAGCGCCTACGAAGCGGCCCGACGCCACTGGTGGGAAGGACTGAATTCATAAAAATCCTCGGCACTTCACGAACTTTGCTGTCCGGATCGCAGCGTACAGACTCGCTAGGGCAAAAAGTGCCAGGGACTTTAGCTATACAATTGACGGTATCATAAGGAGAAAACGGTCCATGAGCGTGACTGTACAGACCAGCAACAAGGAAGTACCCACGGTGGTGAGTCCGCGTCCTAGCGCGAAGTTTGTGGAGACCCCCATTGTTCAGAATATTGTCGAGCGGGCATTGGCCTACGTCAACGCTGGCTTCCCCGTGCATTTCCGCGGACCTGCCGGCGGGGGCAAGACTACGCTGGCCCTCCACGTGGCCAGCAGACTCGGGCGGCCGTCCATGCTCATCGCCGGCGATGACGAGTTTAGTACCTCAGATCTCACGGGCGGCCGCTATGGATATAGCTACCGCCGGACGGTCGATAATTTCATCCATACGGTCCACAAGACCGAAGAGGATATGATGCAGCGTTGGGTTGATCACCGACTCACCACGGCCTGTCGCGAGGGATTCACACTGATCTACGACGAGTTCACCCGCTCCCGGCCCGAAGCCAACAACATCCTCCTCTCGGTGCTGGAAGAGCGCATTCTGATTCTGCCCAATTCAACCGGCGGCGCTGGGTACGTCAAAGTTCACCCCGATTTTACCGTCCTGTTCACCAGCAATCCCGAAGAATATGCAGGCACCCATGCCAGCCAGGATGCGCTGGCCGACCGTATGGTGACCATCGATCTGGATTTCTTCGACTATGAGACGGAAGTGGCGATAACAACCGCCCGCTCCGGTTTGGACCGAGCCTCGGCTGTCTGTGTCGTCAACATTGTGCGGGACTTTCGGGCTACGGGCGCCTATCAACAGGTGCCCACCCTGCGCGCCTGTATCATTTTGGCCAAGGTGTTGGCAAGTCGAAATTTGCGTCCTATGACCAATGACCCGGTCTTCTTACAGATGTGCCTGGATATATTGGGCGGGAAGGCCGCCTTTGTGGCGCCCAGCGACGAACGCTATGCCAGCCAACGCAAGATGATTATGGACTTGATCGAGCACCACGGCATCAGCTCAAATGGCTATGCGGGCGTTCCCGCACAAGACAACAGCGCAGAACAGAAAGGGGAGAACCATGCGACCCAGGGGATTACGTGATACCATAGCGGCCAAAGACTATCCGCTGCGCAGACAAGGCTCGCGCAGCGTCAATCGAATTCGGGGTTTGCGGGATGCCATGGCAGCCGAGGATATTACTGGGCGTTCTGTACCCGGTACTCATGCTCAGCGCTTGGCCGAGATTTCCTGGCTGGAGCGCGAGAGCGAGCGGCTGGAACGGGAAACCGGTGTACTGGAGGCCAGTATGCAGCGCATCAATAATCGTCGGGAAGGGATTTCGGAGCGACGAAATTTCCTGTTGGCCCTGGTGCGAGAGAGTTTGGGCATCAACAGCCAGGGTTCATCCGCAGAAGTGGCGGGCGGGAGAATTGAGCGAGCGTCTACCACTTCTGCGCCGGGCTTTGCTACCGTGAATCTGGAATATTGATTGTGACGAAAGGAGATTGGTGTTATGACGGCGGAAAACAAGCGAAAAGCGGAGAGCGAGAAGGAAAGCAAAGGACCAGGGGCGACGGTTCACATCGACCTCGGTTTGGGTGGCCTCTTCAAGGGGATCGGCAATTTGGTCGATCTGATTTCGGAGATGGCCGAAAGCGGTGAAGCTGTCAGCGCCCGCAGCGGTGAGATCAAATTCGGCGAAGGCAGCGAGCTGCGGGGCATCTACGGATTCACCGTGCGCACGGGCATCGGCGGCATCCCGCGCGTGGAATCGTTTGGCAACATTCATGAAACAGATGACGGGCCGGTTGTGACCGAAGTGCGCGAGCCGCTGATCGACATCTTCGAGGAAGCAGAGCGCATCCTGGTTGTGGTTGAACTGCCCGGCGTTTCCCAGGCTGAAATCAATATCACCGTTGAGGGCGATGTGTTGGCGGTGTCAACCGGCGGTGAACGCAAGTATGCCAAAGAGGTGGTGCTGCCGGCGGCGGTCGCTGGCGGCGATATCACATCCACCTATAACAATGGCGTGCTGGAAATCCATCTGCGCAAAAGTTAGGAATGTAGATTAAACAACTCATCGATTTGGTACAAGATTAGGAGATTGGTTCGAACGAGTCTCCTAATCTCGACCATCAACAGTTATTTAGTCACCATTCCCTTAGGAATGAGAATTCTATTAAATCAGAAAATTGAGGCCGATTCCAGCGAAGAACTTTCGGGTCTCATCTGATCATCATTCCTTAGCAGTCCTGGCGGGAACAGATAATGAGCGCGACAAACCATCTGATCAAACACATCGGCTTACACCGTCTCAACGGCGTGGAACTACGCACGATATCCGATCTTGAAGAGGGTGTGCTGCCGATTATAGAGGCAGAACGCACAGTGATTGTTCGTCTGGCTCAGGAAAGCCGCTGGCAACAGCGGATGGTTACGCTCTTCGTCCTCTCCGATCTCACGCCGTTGACGAGGCAGTTGCAGGCGCTGGGCAGAGATACAGTGGACGCGCAGCCGGGCACGCGGGATGAGCTATCCAAGCGGCCCGTCGTCAATGTTTACGACCTGGCATCACCCGCGGCCTGTCACGTCTTTGTCAACCGGACGGCTATGATCGAGGCGGGCTACTGGGACGACCCGACAGCAATCCAGGGGCTGCTGGCCCACGAACACGCACATCCCCTGGCCGAATGCCCGGCCACCGGCGCTGTGCGCCGTTTGCAGATCGACCTGACCCTCCAAGCGGCGACGCCCTGGGCGCAGGATGCGCAACAGGCTCAGGAGTGGACCGCCAAAGCCCAAAACCAATTGACGGCTTTGGCCCACTCCCTGGTTCTGCTTGGCCCGCGGGAAGTGTTGGCCAATCAGATGGTTCTGGAAGTCGGTTTTGCCCCGGCGTTATGGCATCTCAACCGCCAGACTATACGCACGTTGGCGGAGAGCGTTGGTCGCCGCCCCCTGCTGCAGGCGCTATTGAGCGATGCCGTAGCCGCGGGCCGGCTGAATCAGACGGGGGCCGACGCCCTCTTGCTGATCGGCGACTTGCAGGGATGCCTTCTGTTGAGCACGGACATCGCGGCATTCCAGCGCCAGGGCTGTGACGCAGAGGCGGATGAGCTTCTCGCACATTTGCACGCAGAGGTCTTCCCCCATCTCGACCCGTTGGTGGAACGCCTTTTTCAGCAATTCTGTGAAACCTACGTGCAACTGTCACCCTCTGCCGTCATTCACGAAATGTGGCAATTTGCCCAAGGCCAGCTTGACCTGCTGGCCACCACCCTAGCCAAACGATTCCTGCATCTGACCAGCCATGTCACCATTTCCCCTCCGAAGGGAGGCTAAGTTGCCCAACGAAAACGCCGTCTCAACGCTACGCGTAGCTGAAGCTCAACCCAAAGATGCCGGGCGGGGGATTGCCCGGCTGGATCCAGCCGACCTGGAGCGCCTGGGCGCCAGCATTGGTGACATTGTCACGATCCAGGGCAAGACAACGACCGTGGCCAAGGTCATGCCGGCCTACCTGACCGACCGGGGCAAAGGGATCATCCAGATTGACGGCGTTACCCGGGAGAACGCGGGCGCGGGTGTGGACGCCAGCGTAGCTGTGCAGCGCTGCGATACACAGTTGGCGCGCGGCGTAATCCTGACGCCTTTGGGCGACGGCCGCCGCGCCAGCAGTTCTGCTCATGCCCAGTACATTGGCCGTCTGCTGGAAGGCCGCCCCCTGGTGACAGGGGATCGCATTCGGGTGCATCTGGTAGGTACCGGCGCCCAGGATTACCAGGTGGCAAAGGTGACACCGGCCGGCGTTGTGCTGATGGGCGTGGGTAGCAAAGTCCAGTTGCAGGGCGAAGCCGGGGGCGTATCCAGGCCGACTGGCGTCGCCTACGAGGACATCGGCGGACTGCACCGGGAGACTCAGCGCATCCGGGAGATGATCGAACTGCCCTTGAAATACCCCGAGGTCTTCGAGCGCCTGGGCATCGATCCGCCCAAGGGTGTCCTGTTGCACGGCCCGCCCGGCAGCGGCAAAACTTTGATCGCCCGCGCCGTGGCCCACGAGACCAACGCCCATTTCATCTCTGTGGCTGGGCCTGAGATCATCCACAAATTCTACGGCGAAAGCGAAGCCCATCTGCGCAACATCTTCCAGGAGGCCGAGAAGCGCGCGCCCAGCATCATTTTTCTGGATGAGATCGATGCCATCGCCCCCAAACGGGAAGAGACCAGCGGCGACAAGCAGGTGGAGAAACGGGTAGTCGCCCAACTGCTCTCCTTGATGGACGGGCTGAAGGGACGCGGCCAGGTGATCGTGATCGCCGCCACCAACATTCCCAACACTCTGGACCCGGCCCTGCGTCGCCCAGGCCGCTTTGACCGCGAGATCACCATCGGCATTCCCGACCAGCGCGGCCGCCTGGAGATCCTGGAAATCCACAGCCGGGGCATGCCTTTGGCCGAAGATGTTGACTTGGTGCGGCTGGCCGCCATCACCCACGGCTTTGTGGGGGCGGATTTGGAAGCCCTGTGCCGGGAGGCGGCCATGACCGCTCTGCGCGGCCTGATGCCGACCATCGACTTTGCCGCAGCCCACATTCCCTACGAGAAGCTCTACGCCCTGGAAGTGACCATGAATCATTTTCAGGATGCCCTGGCGGAGATTGAACCCTCGGCCATCCGCGAGGTCTTCACCGAGATACCGGACGTGAGCTGGGAGGATGTGGGCGGGTTGGACGAAATCAAAGACGCGCTACGCGAGGCGATTGAATGGCCGCTGAAATATACGGATCTGTTTGCCCAGGCCGGGGCCACGCCGCCCAAAGGGATTCTGCTCAGCGGCCCGCCCGGCTGTGGCAAGACGCTGTTGGCCAAGGCTGTTGCCAGCCAGAGCGAGGCCAATTTCATCTCGATCAAAGGCCCGGCGCTGCTCAACAAGTATGTGGGCGAGAGCGAGCGCGGGGTGCGCGAAATCTTCCGCAAAGCCAAACTGGCCCATCCTTGCATCATCTTTTTCGACGAGATCGACGCCCTGGCCCCCGTCCGGGGCAGCGGTAACGACGTCACCGACCGGGTGCTCAGCCAGTTGTTGACCGAACTGGACGGCATCGAGGCCCTCAAGGAGGTGGTGGTGGTGGCGGCCACCAATCGACCCGATATGCTGGATGCGGCGCTGTTGCGTCCCGGGCGTTTCGACCAGATTTTCGAGTTGCCCATGCCGGATCTGGCAACGCGGCAGGAAATCTTCGCGGTGCATACGCGCAACAAACCCCTGGCCGACGACGTAGATTTGGTCATGTTGGCGGCGTCTGCTGCTGGCATGACCGGCGCTGATATCGAGGGTGTCTGCCGGCGGGCGGCCATGAATGCCATTCGGGAAATTCTGGATGGACGTAGAGACCGGCCAGATGCCCAATCTGCAGATGCCCAATCGGGCGCTGCTATAAAAATATCGGCCCAGCATTTTGCACTCGCCATGACGAGAGGAGCCACGGCATAGGATGAAACATTTATACGGCATTGTTCCCACCAGCAGTGAGACAGAGGTTGGCCCGGACGTCGTGGGCGTACACGGTTTTCCGGTGCGTACACTAACATACAATGGGGTGACGGCCATCGTCAGTGACAGCAGGTACGACGACTACAGCCGGCTTTCTAAGCCGGCGCTGGTGCAGGTATTGGCCGACCATCAGCGGGTGACAGAGCTTCTGATGCCCCACGTGCGCGTCTTCTTGCCGGTCAAATTCGGGACGCTCCTGCCGCCCGAAAACGTGCAGACTCTGTTGTCCCAGTTTGGCGCCGACTTCGAGGCTGCCTTCCAGAACTTGACGGGCAAAGTCGAGGTGGAGGTCGTGGCAACCTGGCAACCCGAGCGCGTCCTGGCCGAAATTGCCCAGGAAGAGACCGTTGTCCAGTTGCGGGCCGCGGCTGCTGGGCGGACGCCCGCAGAGGTGCAACAGTTACAGATCGTCGTCGGCCAGATCGTCAAGGCCAGCCTGGATGCCCGCAAAGAAGCCTACCAACGGCAGATTCTGGACAGCCTGCGCGACATCGTCGACGATATGGAGATCAATCCGGCCCTCAACGAGAAGGTGGTGGCGAACTTGGCCTTCCTGCTGCCGGCCGCTAAGCAAGCGGAGTTTGACCGGCAGATCGAAGCTCTGGACGCGCATCTGGGCGGCCAACTCGACTTCAAGATTGTGGGTCCTCTGCCGGCCTACAGCTTCAGTACGGTGGAAGTGCTGAGAATCAGCGCGGAGGATGTGGCCTGGGCGCAAGGATTGTTGGAGATCGGTGATACGGCCACGGCGGACGAGATTCGCTCTGCCTTTTTGCGGCAGGCCCGCCAGCATCATCCCGACGCGGCCCAGGACGACCCCCTAGCCGCAGAGCAGTTCGCCGCCATCAACGAAGCCCACCGGTTGCTGCGCCACTGCCATGCAGTCCAATATCGGGCGGCGCGGGCGGCTCTGCCGGAGAACGAATTTCGCTGCGACCTTTCTCCATCGGCGGTGAGCGGGGCATTGCTGGTCAATCTCTGTCGTTCGTCTGAGTTGACCAGTTGACGGATAAAAGATAAGATGCAGATAAAGATGAAAAAGTTGATGGCGTAGCATCGGGGCGGTCCCATCAAACATAAAATCTCTTCTAATCAGCTTCTCATGCACTACCGTGCGCCACAGAGGATGAAAAGCAGTATGCAGATTACGCAGAAACCACAGATTTTCACAGACTTGTACTGAGCTTGTTGAACGTATTAAATCCGTGTAAATCCAAAGAATCCGTGTAAATCCGTCTCCTTATTTTCAGGGCAGCGTAAATCCTTCTTAATTATGAAAATCAGCGTCCGCTGGGAAGTCATTACGGAATCCAGATATGAAAAATGAATCTCCTGAATACCCGTATCTCTACTGTTTCGTGCGTGGGTCTGAGCCGCAGACATTTACCAGCAAAGGCATGGGGGACCGGGGCGATGCAGTCACCAGCATCCACTACAAGGATTTGGGTGCAGTCATCAGCACTTCACCTGTAAGGGAATACGACAGCAATCGGCGCAATATGATGACCCATACCCGGGTGCAGGAAGAGGTGATGGAGCGCTACTCAATCCTGCCGGTCCGTTTCAATACCGTTGCGCCGGATGCGGACAAGATGCACCGGTTGCTGAAGGATCGATATGACGAATTCCAGTCGCTGCTCGACCACATGGCGGGCAAGGTGGAGATGGGGTTGAAGGCGCTCTGGTACGAGGGCATCATATTTGATGAGATATTGGCCGAGAATCCCGACATCTTGCGGCTGCGGGATGCACTGCAGGGCCGGTCAGAGGAGAAATCCTACTACGATCGGATTCGGCTAGGTGAACTAGTGGAAAATGCTGTGCGACAGAAACGCAGGGATGAGGAGTGGGCGATTTTGAAGGCATTGCGTCCTTATGTATGTGAGGAGCAGGCAAATAAAATTATTGGCGATCGCATGATCCTCAACGGTGCCTTCCTGGTTGAACGGGAAAGAGGAGCAGAGTTGGATGCGGCAGTGCAGGCGCTTGATGTCAAGATGGGTCATCGTATCCTCTTCCGTTACGTCGGTCCTATCGGTCCGTATAACTTTGTCAATGTTGTGATCACCTGGGACAAATACGCAGATGCCCTACAACAACGATAGGTACGGATGACCATGAATATGCTACTGAGACTGCTTACCCTGCCTTTGAGCGCACCTATAGAAACTGCCTTGTGGGCCGCCAAGAAGATCAGCGAACGGGCGGAGGATGTCTACTACGACGAAACTACCGTACAGGCTGCTCTGCTGGAGCTTGAGCTGCGTCTTGAGTTGGGTGAAATCGACGAGGAATCCTTCGAGGCGGAAGAAAATCAGTTGCTAATCCATCTGAAAGAGATTCGTGAGTACAAATTGCAACGAGCAAAAGGAAATGTTTGATGAGAGCATATGACATTGCAGAATCGGCCAAAAGAGAAATCACTGATTTAACGGGGATGAAAGCAGACTCAGTCTCTTCCATCCGTAAAGATGGCGATGTGTGGGTTGTCCAGGTAGAGGTGATCGAATTGAGCATGACGCCCAATTCACAGGACATCCTGGGCGTTTATGAAATGACACTGGATGATGAGATCGGTGGTCTGATCGGTTATAGTCGCATAGAGCGCTATCGGCGCTCTCAGGTGGGAATTACCCGTGAGTGAGCAGTCCACGGCGCCGTTTATCCCCCCACAAGCGGATGAACAGCACGACAGCGACGAATCCATCTGTCTCTACGCCATTCTACCTGCCGGCTTGCTGGCGTTGATGCCGCTTGCCGGTATCGATGCTGATCGGCCAGTCTACATACTGGAAAGCAGCCATCTACAGGCGGTGGTCAGCCGGGTGAGGGCCGCGCGCTTCGATCTGCCTGCCCTTGAAGCGGGTCTGAGTAATCCAGATTGGCTCGAAACCCATGTGCGTGCTCACCAGCAAGTCCTGGACTCACTGGTGGCGACTGGACAGCCCGTGCTCCCCATGCGCTTCTGCACCCTCTACCGGGATGAGGCAGCCGTGCAATCGATCCTGTCGGCCCACGCTGAGCCTATGCGGGTCGAGCTGGACCGGTTAGGCGGCAAACAGGAATGGGGAGTGAAGCTCTTTGTCCATGGCAAGATGCTGCGCGCAACGATTCTCAGCCCAGACGGCAGCTCAGGCGATTGGGCGCAGAACGACGAAATCATGGCCCTTCAGACCAAAATTGACGGCTTGTCGGCTGGGGCGGCCTTTCTCTTCAAGAAAAAGTTGGCGGCAGCCGTCGATGAAAGAGCGGAGGAGCTGGCGTTCTCCATCGCCCTGCGCAGCCACGAACGCCTGTCCAGTTGTGCGGCGGAAGCTGTCACCAACGCTTTGTACAAAGGCAAAGATTTGCCACAAATGTTTCTGAATGCCGCCTACCTGGTTGTGGAAGCAGAATCCGCCGCCTTTTTTGAGAGCCTGGGGCAGATGGACCAATTATACAGCGCGGCCGGTGTGCGCTACGAAGTGAGCGGTCCCTGGCCGGCCTACAACTTTATTCAGTTGCAACTGGATGATTAACATCAGGTGGCATGCCTGGGGGCGCGGATAACGCTGAATATGCCGGTTGGATTACCAATCCGACCTACGAACACAGCAGGAATCTGGAGAAATAATCTGTGACTACCGATCTGGCAATTCGTCATAAAGATGTCGCCCTTTTGGAACTTCTTGATCGCGTGTTGGACAAGGGCGTGGTGGTGACCGGCGACCTGACGATTTCGGTGGCCAATATTGACCTGATCTATGTGGGACTGCGGGTTTTGCTATGCTCGGTTGAGAAAATGCATCAGATGCAATACATGACGAATCAGCCAAAGGATAGATGACTGTGACCGCCTGTTATCTATACGCCATTATAGACGCCCCCCATGCCCAGTTTGTGGTGCCGGAAAATTGGGGGGCGGGCCTGCAAGGACAATCCTTACAGGTAGTCATTCACAAGGAATTAGCTGCGGTGATCAGCTATTGGCCGCCCTCAGGCAATGGGACGACGCCAACAGCCACGGAGGACGACGTCTGGCAACACGAAGAGATCATCGAGGGGCTGATGGAGATCGGGCCGACCTTGCCGGTGCGTTTTGGTACAATCCTGACCAGCGCCAACCAGGTGCAAACGCTCTTGGTCGAACGCGAGGCAATCTTCCGCTCCGATCTGGTCCATTTGGCGGGCCGGGTCGAAATGGGGCTGCGCGTTCTGTGGAACCCGCCCACACCCAACCCCATTGAAGAGGCAGCCGCTGAGCCGATTCCCTCGGGCCGACACTATCTGCAACGGCAGGCCGCCGTGTTGCAGCAGATGGATCAGATTCGATCCCAAGGGGAAAGCCTGGCCCAGGCCGTGAACGCCCGGCTTGCCCCCTTCTGTGTTGACGTGCGTATGCAGATTCTCCAGACTCAGCGCCTGCTTCTCAGCGCGGCCTATCTGATTGAGCGGGACTCAGTAGAGACTTTTCAAGCGCAGACCGGGGTGTTGGGCCAGCACTACCCTGAACTCATGTGCCTGACCAGTGGACCCTGGCCGGCCTATCATTTTGTCGGCAACGGGGGCGAATCGAACAGACTATGACAAGAGCCATTGCCGAACCTGGCACGAAAACAATGAACCAGGCGAGCCGGGTGCAGGGCGATCTGGATGCACTGGACCTCTTCGCCCAGGAAATTAAGCAAGTAGAGGAATCGATCCCGCGCCGCCTGAACGCGGACCCTGAAGCCCTGGAAAACGGTCTGGCCAAGCTGGTGCTGTCCCTTGTGGACCTGTTGCGGCGGCTATTGGAAAGACAGGCGATCCGGCGCATGGAAGGCGGGTCGTTGCGCGACGATGAGATCGAGAGCCTGGGCACGGCCTTTATGCGCATGGAAGCCAAGATGGAAGAGTTGAAGGCGGCCTTTGGGCTTGAGGATGATGATCTGAACATCAACTTGGGGCCGTTGGG
>Ga0209702_10002060_pt1 | contig 36335 bp, 30 predicted proteins | sample FRY01_FD_187210 | JGI IMG/M metagenome (GOLD analysis project Ga0209702, IMG submission 187210) | Freshwater microbial communities from Lake Fryxell liftoff mats and glacier meltwater in Antarctica - FRY-01 (SPAdes) (version 2) | ecosystem: Environmental > Aquatic > Freshwater > Ice > Glacier...
GTCCGGGTGTTGGGGGGCAGGGGGGGGGGGTATTCCTCGTAGAGGAATCTCTTCGCGCCGTGGCGGATGTTGAGGATGCGGACGGAGTTGTTTTCCACCGTGAACAAGATCCGGTATGTCGAGGGGTGTTTCTGGAAGAGGGGCTGTCCCCTGGGCTGCCGGGCAGGACCACGGCCTTGTTGAGACGAGATCAGGTGTTCCTAACACGGATGCAGTCGCCCTTCCCGAAACGTCCCGACCGGGGGCGATGCGGGGGAGGGATTGCGGAGGGGCGGGACCGGAGAGGCACTAAGCCTCGCTCCGGGGCTCCCGCCCCTCCGCGAGTCGTCCACACAACGACTTTGTAACTTGATGGACCCCGGGTGACTCACCCGAGGCTACCGTCTCCCATTTCTATGGGACAAAATGGTTGGAGGACAAGGCAAAAGCGATAACTGGGAAGTTATGTGAATAAGAGGATCCGAATTGAAAGGTGGGAGAAGGCTGCTCCGTTTTGGGGGAGGACGATTTGGTATGTGGAAACGGAGGCATCGAGGGATGCGGTGAGGGCGGAAGTTTGCCTGGGTGTTGTGGTGAGGGGCTCAGAGGGAGGCGCAGCGGCGGGTGTCGGGCTCCGCGCGGTTTGGAGGATCCTGAGCGTCTGCTGTGATGAGGCCGCCGGAGTAGTCGGGGCGGCGTGAGGCCCAGTCGAGGAAGCTGTCGGAGATAACTGCGACGAGGCTTTCGCGGGAGAAGGTGTTGCAGTTGAGCCAGATATGGCAGGGCTCGAGGCAGGCGGGGTGATTGCCGCAGAGGCAGACCCGGAAGGCGGTGTCGAGGTCGTTGGTGGCGTCGAGGGAGTATTGGCCTTCGAGGATGGCGCCGCCGAGACGGGCGATGCGGCGGGCGACGCGGTCGAGATCGGAGTCGGGAGGGCCGTCGTGGAGGTCAGGTTCGGCACCGCAGAGGATCATTTCCCGGCAGGCGGGGTCGCCGGCGAGGTGGTAGATGTCCTGGTGGCAGAAATCGTGCCAGTGTCCGTCGGCCCGATCATCGAATTCGTTGAGGTAGTGGGCGATTTCGGTGCCGATGGACTTGAGATCGGCGCAGCATTTTGAGCCGATGACGATGGAGCGCTGGTGGGGGATTTCGCTTGCTCGGGCGAGCCATTCCGCCAGCCAGGCGGGGCCGGGAGGGGAGGGTGTAGATGCCGTCGTCATGTTCGCAGGCTAGCGCGGGGAAGACGGGAGCGCCTCGCGCTGCTTGCGGATCGCTGTGCGGGAATTGAGGGGGGACGCGGCGCGTCCGGTGATCGGTTATCCGTTATTGGTGATCCGTTATTGGTAATCAGGGGGGAGGGTGTTCAGAAGGCGTGGATGAAGTTGCGGCTGATGGGGTGGACGGGTTCCCACTGGAGGAAGGCGGTGGCGATGGCGGCGGCGAGGCTGCGGCGGTTTTCGTGATCCTCGGGGTTGATGAGGACATTGCAGTGTTCGGGGCAGCGATGGTTTTTTGCGCAGAGGCAGATGCGGAAGGTGTTTTCGAGCTGGGTGGTGGCGTCGAGGGAGTATTGGCCTTCGAGGATGGCGCCGCCGACGCGGGCGAGACGGCGGGCGATGCGGTCGATGTCGCAGTCGGGTGGTCCGGCATGGCGATCGGGAGGGAGGTCTTCGAGGATGGCTTTGCGGTGCGCGGGATCGCCGGCGAATTGCCAGAGATCCCGGTGACTGAAGGCCTGCCATTGGCGTTGGTCGGCGGGGGCCTGTTCGTTGAGGGCGATGGCAAGGTGTTCGCCGATGAAGGGGAGGTCGGCGTTGCATCGGGAGCCAATGACGATGGAGTGTCGGAGTTGGGCTCGGGCTGATTTATGGAGCCAATCGACGAGTTGGCTGGGAGGACCGTCTACGGAGTACATGGTGTTCATGATAGACTTCACGCTAGCACATCTTGCGAGGGGGGAAATGGAGTTTTTGGTGGAGACAAGGAAGTGCGTCGGGAAAGTTATTCACAACGAATCGACGGTGAAGCGGCGGGTGGTGTATTTGCCGGAGGCGGTGTGGTGGAGGGTGAGGGTGTGGGTGCCGGGGGTGAGGAGGGCGGTGTCGCCGTCGAGGGTGAGGGTGGGGCATTCCCAGCGGAACTCGTCGTTGAGGTTGCTGATGAGTTTGAGTCGTTGGCCCTGGGTGGGGAGTTCGGGGTCGAGGAGGTAGGTGGAGCCGACGGGGGGGGAGATGATGCGGGGGCGGACTTCGGGGGCGGGGAGGGAGGCGAGGGCGAAGGCGTCGCGGTGGAGATTGTCGCTGCTGTCGAACCAGGGGGCGAAGCTCTGGTCGAGGATGGCGAGGCCGTCGGGGGTGTAGTCCTTGGGGGAGACGGGGAGGGGGAGTTGGTCGGTGGGGCAGAGTTCGAGGGCGGTGTTTGGAGTGCCCGGGGCGGGGGGACGGATGAAGCGGAGGCCGGTGCGGGGATCGATGTTGATTTGGGTGAGGGCGGCGGGTTGTTCCATCCAGGTGGGGGCGGTGTCGCGGTGGAGGGCGAGCATGGTGGCGTGGAAGATGGGGCCGGCTCCGCTGACACCGGAGATGCCGCGCATGGGGGAGTTGTCGAAGTTGCCGACCCAGACGCCGACCGTGAATTCGGCGGTGTAGCCGATGCACCAGTTGTCGCGGAAGTCGGAGGAGGTGCCGGTTTTCACGGCGCAGGGGAAGGGGAGGCGGAGGGCGGAGCGGCGGCCGAAGGCGGAGGAGCGGGCGCGGTTGTCGGCGAGGATGTGGGAAATGAGGTAGGCCGCTGGCGCGGCGGTTATTGGGTTATTTGTTATTGGGGGAGAGGATTGGGTGATTTGGATGGGGAGGTATTGTCCGAGGCGGGCGAGGGAGGCGAAGCCGTTGGTGAGTTCGGCGAGGGTGACTTCGGCGTTGCCGATGGTGAGGCCGAGGCCGTAGTCGCGGGCGGGGCGGTTGAGGGTGGTGAAGCCGAGGTCCTGGAGGAGGGTGTGGAGGGGTTCGGGTCCGCCGAGCTGGTTGAGGGTGCGCATGGCGGAGACGTTGAGGGAGTTGGAGAGGGCGTAGCGGAGGGTGACGGGGCCGTAGTGGTGGTGGTCGTAGTTGGTGGGGGCGTCGAGGCCTTCGGCGGTTTGGAAGGGGGTGGGGATGTCGGCGATGATGGAGCCGGGGAAGAGGCCGCCGCGTTCCATGGCGAGGAGGTAGGTGAAGGGCTTGAGGGTGGAGCCGGCGGAGCGGGGGGCGAGGGTCCCGTTGACCATGCCGCCGGTGGGGTCGTGGAAGTCGGCGGAGCCGATCATGGCGCGGAGTTCGCCGGTGGGGTTGTGGAGGACGACAACGGCGGCCTGCTGGACGTTTTGTTCCCCGAGGCGGGAGAGTTCGTCGGCGACGATGTGGTTGATCTCGCGTTGGAGGGGGCCGTCGAGGGTGGTGTGGACGGTGCGGCCGTCGCGGTAGTCGGGATCGGCGCGGAAGGCGGCGGCGAGGTGGGGGGCGGGGGTGGTTTGGTCGGCGCTGCGGAGGAGGAGAGGCTCGCGGAGGGCGGCGTTGATACGGGTTTCGTCGTAGTCGAAGACCTCGCGGAGGCGGGAGAGGATCCAGTCGCGGCGTTTGAGGGCGCCTTCGGGATTGCGGAAGGGATTGAGTCGGGAGGGGGCCTGGGGGAGGCCGGCGAGGAGGGCGGATTCGGCGAGGGAGAGGTCGGCGAGGGGTTTGCCGAAGAAGTGGGCGGCGGCTTCGACGCTGCCCTGGCGGTGGGAGCCGTAGTCGAGGTTGTTGAGATAGGCGGTGAGGATGCGGTCCTTGGTCCAATTGAATTCGAGGTGACGGGCGGTGAGGATTTCGCGAAACTTGGAGCGGAAGTTTCGATCGGCGGGGGGGGAGGTGATCTTGATGGTTTGCTGGGTGATGGTGGAGGCACCGGAGACGAAGCGTTTGAACTTGTAGGTTTGGTAGATGGCGCGGGCGGTGGCGGCGTAGTCGGCACCGCCGTGTCGGTAGAAGCGTTTGTCTTCCGCAGCGAGGGTGGCCTGGACGAGATCGAGAGGGATTTCGTCGAGGGAGGCGGGTTTGTGGCGGAAGTAGTCGAGGCGGGGGACGTCGTCGAGGACGTCGCCGTGGCGGTCGAGGAGGAGGGGGCTGGGAGCGGGGCCGGCGAGGAGGTTCTCGGGGATGGGGAAGGCGTAAGGGAGGAAGTGCCAGGTGAGGGCGAGGAAGGCGGTGGTGGCCAAGAGAATGCGGAATGCGGAACGCGGAATGCGGAATGGGGGACGCCCGGATTTTCCTCGGCGGGGGAGGAGGCGGGGGAGATTGGGGAGAACGGGGAACATCGAACGCGGGAAGCAGGATGTTGAATGGGGAGGGGAGCCGGGGTTGGGGGGCGGGCGGGACGCCTACGCTCCCTTGTTGGCGGGGGTTGTGAAGCGGGCGGGACGCCCACGCTCCCTTAATTGGCGGCGGTGGGGACGGGGTTGGGGGTTTTGAAGGTGCGGCTGGCGGTGAGGGCGTAGGATTGGGGGTCGTACATGGCCTCGATCTTGGCGGGGGGGGCGATCGCTTCGCCGGCGGTGGTGACGCGGGCGTAGTAGTGGAGTTGGTAGGTGCCGCGCTTGTAAATGTGGCTGAGGAAGAAGACGGCGCGGTCGTCGCGGAGTTCCTGGTGGGAGATGTTCCAATTGCGGTTGTCCTTTTTCACCGCGCCGGCCTGGGAGGCGAAGTCGGTGTTGACGGCCTCGAAGAGGGAGGGGAGGGCGTCGTCGATGACCACGTAGCGGCTGTTGTCGGCGGGGATGATGACTTCCAACTGGACCTTGAGGAGGTCGCCGACCTTGGCTTCCTGGAGGGGCTCGGTGCTGCCGTCGGCGAGGACGCGGTGGTAAGTGCGGGCGATCTTGAATCCGCCCTTGCTGACGGGAGGCTGGGAGCCGAGGGGAGGTTTGGAGGCGAGGATGCTGCGCACGTAGGCGGGGCCGGAGGTGGAGACGAGGGCCTTGAGATCGCCGTTGAGGGGGACCTTCACCGTTTCGGAGAGGTGGTCCTTGTTGAGGATGATCTGGCGGGGGCCGTCGGCGGTGACGAGGTCGATGGTGAGGGGGGCGTCGAGGTCTTTGGCGCGGGAGGCGTGATCGCCGAGGGCAAAGACGGACCAGGCATTGCCCCAGGTGGTGTGCCAGTGGCCCTGTTCGTTGCGGGCGGCGAAGAGCTTGTCGATGATGGGCTCGGCGGCGCCGGGGCGGATGCGGCTGGTGGCGAGGAGGCGGTAGGCTTCACTCGGTTGGTAGGCCATCCAGTGCTTGGAGGGTTTGAGGGCGGCATCGGGGGTGTCGAGGATGCGCTCCGCAGTGGCCTGGGCGCCTTCGCCGCCGGTTTGGTGGATGGCGAGGGCGAGGAAGTATTTCGCATTGGCGTTGAGGGTATCGATCTTGTCGAGGAGGACGTTGTGGAAGGGCTCCTGTGGTTTGTCGGCCATGGCGAGGACGAAGCAGGCGCGGGTGAGGATTTCGCGGTCCCAGGGGTCGGGCTTCTTGTCGAGGTCCTTGAGGCTCTCGATGAGGTAGGAAGTGAGGCCGTCGATGGCCTCATCGGGGACCTGGGCTCCGGCTTCCTTACAGAGGAGGAGAGCCATGCCGCCGTAGGAGGAGGCCCAGTCCTCGGCGTCGCGTCCGCCGGGCCAATAGGAGAGGCCGCCGTCGCGGGTTTGCATGCTGAGGAGGCGGTTGACGCCGGCCTGGATGCTGCGGGCGACCTCGGCGTCGCTGTGTTTGGAAAGCTCGGGGGAGAGGCCGCGGAGATTTTTGGCGGCGATCCAGGGGATGGTGGAGGAGGTGGTTTGCTCGACGCAGCCGTAGGGGTAGTGGAGGAGCTCATCGATGGCGCCGCCGGCTTCGAGGAGGAGGGATTTGCCGAACTGGAGTTCCAATTCGCCGCGGCCCTGGAGGAGGTCGGGGGTGAAGCCGTTGAGGAGGTTGCGGTTCTGGCCGGACTCCTCGAAGCGGACGAACTGTGTTTCGCGGAGGAGGGGCATGGGATAGCTGACCTCGAAGCGGGAGACGACCGCGTCGGAGAGTTCCTTGTCGAGTTGGGGCGTGAGGGGAGTGCCGCTGTCGCGGGATTTGGGGCGGGCGGACCAGGTCCAGTCGCTGGTGCCGGTGTCGTGCATGCGGACATCGAAGGAGAGGGCCATGCTGCCGTTGGGCTGCAGGGTGATCGTCTTCGACTGGGTGCGGTCCTCGCCTTCGAGGAAGGTGGTGAGGGAGTCGAGTTGGAGGGAAACCTCCCAGGTGCCGGCGTGTTCGCTGCTGTTTTGCACGAGGACCTTGGGGTGGAGGGTGTCGCCCTCGCTGGCGAAGCGGGGGACGGAGGGTTCGAGCATGAGCGGTTTGTTGACGATGAACTCCGAAGCGCCTGAGCCGAAGCGATCGGCACCTTCGTTGACCACGGCGAGGACGCGGTAGCGGGTGAGGGTGGCGGGGGAGTTGAAGGTGGCCGTGAAGCGACCGTCGGGGCCGGTGTGGAGGGCGGGGGCCCAGTGGGCGCAGGGGTCGAAATTTTCGCGGACGTCGAGGTCGGCGAGGTCATCGAAGTAGTCGCCGTCGCCGCCGCCGATGAAGAAGCCCTTGTTGAAGAAGTAGCGTTCCTCGGGGGATTCCGAGATGAAACTGCCGAGGGAAGTGCCGGCGGTGGTGCGGAGTTGGCGCGGGGCGTAGAAGAAGGCCATGGGGTTGGGGTTGCGGTAGCCCATGACGGCGAGGGTGCCTTCGTCCTCGGCCCAGAGGGTGACCTCGGCGTTGGGGAGGGGGGCTCCGGTGGAAGTGGTGATCAGTCCGGAGACGGTGACCTCCTCGCCGGGGCGGTGGTAGGCACCGGGGGTTTCCATGGAAACGGCGAGGCGCTCGTTGGTGTTTTCGACCATCAACTCGCAGTAGCCGAGGCGGAGGATGGGTTCCTTGACCTCGCGGCGGTTGTCGCGGGCGCCCTTGATGACGAGGACGGAGACGAAGGCGTTGGGGGCGTTGGCTTCGGTGACGGGGACCTCGATGACGGGGTTGTCGGCGCGGAGTTCGCGGATGTAGTGGCTTTGCACGCCCTCGCGTTCAAGGGTGACGAGGGCGGTACCTTCGATGGGGGAGAGGACGAGGATGCGGGCTGTTTCGCCGGGTTTGTAGTTGGGTTTCTCGGGGACGAGCTTGATTTTCATACCGCTCTCGAAGGCCCAGGGGTATTCGTCGCTGCCGTAAACGTAGAGGACCGTGGCGGTGCGGAAGGGCACGCCGGTGGCGTCGGTGCCGGAGAAGGTGAGGGTGTGGCGGCCGGGTTTGGTGGGGGCGAAGGGGATGTTGAGGCCGCCGGCGGCGGTGTCGGCGGGTTGGATGGTGAGGGATTGCTCGCCGAGTTCCTCGATGCGCTCCTCGTTGCGGACCGAGACGCGGCCGTTCTTGGCCTTCAGCTTGACCTGTTCGTTGTAGGTGCGCTGGAGGGTGAGGGTGGCGGTGACCGGATCGGCGCTTGGTTTGCCGTCACGGGTGAGGGCGACGAGCTGCAGGTTGGCGGTGTCGCCGACGCGGACGAGTTGGTCGAGGCGGGAGACGCCGAGGTAGGTTTCGGAGCCGTGAATGGTGAGGGAGGCGGAGCTGGAGAGGGTTTGGTTGCGGGCATCGGTGACCTCGCTGGTGATGGTGACGTGGCGGGGGGCGGGGAATTCCTCCGCCTCGAGGGCGGGGGCGAAATCGGCGTGGCCGTTCTCGTCGAGGGCGAGTTCGCCGTTCTTGCTGGTGCTACGGGAGCCGTAGTATTCGCCGTCGTCGTAGCCGAAGTAGTGGCTCCAGTAGTAGGAATCATATTCGCGGTGATCGCAGAAGAGATAGTCGCGGTAGCCGTCGGGGTAGAAGCCGGTGGTGTTGGAGTTGAGGAACCATTTCACGGTGCCGTTGGCGACCGGTTGGCCCTGGTAGTAGTTGGCGTCGAGGGTGAACTGCATGTCGCCGAGTTTCCCGCCGGCGGTGAGGGCGGATTTCACCTCGAAGGCGTTGCGGCGGAATTCCTCGACGCGGAACTGGTGGTCGAAGGAGCAATTGGTCTCTGCGAGGTAGCGTTCCTGCCAGTCTTCGATGGCCTCGGCGGCGGCCTCCTCCTCGGGCCAGCTGAGAGTGGCGGAGAAGCGGCCCACCGTTTCGGCGGGGAGGGTGAGGGTCTGGTCGAAGCTGCCGTGTGCGGAGAGGGTGAGGCGTTGTTCGAGGATGGTGCGCTGGGCGCTGTCGCGGACGGTGAGTTGGGGGTTCGTTTTGGGATCCTGCTGGAACCGGTCGTTGTCGAGGTTGCGGACGATGCCCTTGAGGTGGACCGTTTCGCCGGGGCGGTAGAGGGAGCGGTCGGTGAAGAGGAAGACATGGCGGGGGGCGGTGCGTTCGTAGTCCCAGGCGAAGCGGACCGGGAAGCGCCACATGGAGACCGTGTCGATCTCGCGGTCGAAAGCGGTGAGGAAGGAATCGTTGCCCCAGGCGGCGCGGAGGTGGCGGCCGGCGGCTTCGCGGGGGAGGCGGGCCACGCCATCGGCGTCGGTGCGGGTGGTGTGGAGAACGGCGCTGTCCTCGCCGAAGATGTCGAGTTTGACCTGGGGGAGGGGGCGGCCGGTTTCGCAGGAGTAGGCGTAGAGGAAGGCCTCGGAGTCGTTGATCTTCCAGGCGAGGCCGATGTCGGTGAGCTGGACGAAAGTCTGGGTGATGACGGGTTTGTTGTCTTTGGACTCCAGTCCCTCGCGGGGGGTGCCTTCGAGGGAGACGAAGAGGAGGGCGAAAGGCTCGGCTTCGGGGAGGTAGTCCTTCCAGTTGAGTTCGATGAGCTTGGAATGGTCGAGGTCGGTGTCGAGGGGGAAGATTTTGTCGGCGAGGACGGTGCCGTTGATGAGTTCGAAGGGGAGGGCGTTGGTGCCCTTGATGTCGTCGTCGTTGGGGCCGTCGCCGGTGTAGTGGCGGTAGCCTTGGAAGGCGCGGATGACGTCGTCGCCCGTGAGGTGTTTGATGCGGAGGCGGAAGGAAGAGAGGTTGACCGTTTCGACATCGTAGCGTCGGGTTCCGCCGGCGAGTTGGGCATGATCGTCGCTGGCCACGGCAAGGCGGGGGGAGAGGTCCTCAAAGACGATTTTTTCGGTGACTGTTTTCTTGAGGACGATGCCGTCCTCGGCAGTGAGGCCGTTTTTGACCTGGACGTTCCATTCGGTGCGGGTGCGGAAGTCGCCGTGGAAGGTGAGTTCGTTTCGGTCGTCGTCGAGGGTCAGTTTGAGGTCGGCGGGGACGGGGGTGATGGAGACGAACTCGCCGAGTTGTTCGAGGGTGGTGCCTTCGGGGAGGGATTTGTTGAAGGAGATGGTGAGGCGGCGGGGTTGGTTGACCTCGACGACGGCGCTGATGTCGCGGACTTCGGTGGGGCTGATGGTGCCGACCCAGAGGGAGTTTTCGGCGGGGGTGACCGCGCTGAGATCGGCGTTGGGGAGGCCGGGGGAGACGTGGAGGCGCCAGCTTTGGCCGACGGGGAGGGGGGCGGCGGGGGTGATGGTCAGGGAGGTGGGGAGTTCCGTGCCGGGCTGCATGTCTTTTTCCTGGGGGACTTTCCAACCGGCGGCGAGTTGGGCGCGGGTGGGGGCGAGGAGGGCGGGGGAGTTGACATCCTCCCCGCGGGCCTGACGGACCACGGCGGCGATGGTGTTGTTTTTGGCGTCACGGAAGAGGAAGTAGGGGCTGGCGGAGGTGGAATTGACGGCGTCGTTGAAGCGATAGACGAAGGTGGGGAGGCGGGAGTCGCCGTCGTGGCTGGATTGGCTGCCATAGAAGGGGGGGGCGGGGAGGGTGCCGAGTTCGCCGGCTTCGATGGGGGAACCGTCGGCGAAGGCCCGGCCCTTGCGCATGGTGAAGCTGTAGGTCTTGCCGAGTTGGGGGAGGGTGGTGACTTGGAGTTCGGCAACCTCGGGCGCGGTCCAGCGAAGGACAACGTCGAGGGGCGGGGTGATGTCGAGGTAGGTGTTGGGGGCGGCCTGGCCGACGAGGTCTTTCGAGACGACCGGGTGAGCGAAGGAGAGGGTGAATTTCGTCTCGGGGGAGAGGGTGTCGGTATCGGTCTGCAGTTGGGGGAGGGCGAAGGCGAGGGTGGAGGAGAGGAGGGAGAGGAGGAGGGTGGCTTTCATGGCGAACGGTTGGATCAATTGAGTTACGGGAGAGGGGGTGGGTTGGTTTTCGAGGAGATAGGAAAGGTTGGTTAAGGAGTGCGGCGACGAGTGTCGTGGACCTTCGCTCTTTAACGTTGCGGCGACGTTTTAAAATCTAAGAAAAATGGGAAAATCGGGTTGATGTTTATCGTTGATCGCGGTGATGACAAGGCGTCCGGCGGTCAGCGCGAAGAGGGCGATACCGATTCCTGCCGAGGTGATGCTCCCCTTGACGAGGTTGCAACCGGATTTATTCATGGCGGCCAGCGTATGGGGAAGAGGGCGGGGTGGCAAGGAGGCGTCAGGGGTGGGCAAGGGGGCGTTAGCGGGATGGGGGAGGATAGCCCAGAGTGCGCGGCGTCTGATCGAGGAGCGGTCGGGCAAATCGACACACTATAATGAGCAAGAACAACACCGCACTGGTCCTTGGACTGGTTATAGTTTTGACCTGGACAAGGTCTCGGTGACGACCGTTCCGGAGCCTGCGGCGATGGGGTTGCTGGGGGTGGTTGGTGCTGGCATTGCTGATGGGTCGGAGGAAGGGGCAGTGATGGGAATTAACCGATACTCGTTTCCCCCCGGAGGGAGTGTGCTTCGGTCGCGGCGAGGGGAAATCCGACGGGCAGGGCTCGTATTCGCTCGATCATGAACAAATAATGCCCATTAATTGGTCTTGTGAGCAAATTGCGCCCATCCCGTAAGGGGAGCCTGTATCGGCAATTGGTGATTCCCTTCTCGGCGTTCATGTTGCTTGCGCTGGTTGGTTTGGTGGCGTGGGTATCGTGGTGGTATGGGCGGGAGTCGTTGCGGCGCTTTGAGCAGGTGGCGATCACCAATGCCGCCTTCATGGATCAGATGAGGCTGCCGCAGACCAGGCAGATGGCGGAGCGCCTGTCCTCGGTCCTCGGCGTCGAGGTAGGGTTCACCTTGCCGGGCGGGGATGCGGTCGGGTCGTCGGGTGACGGTTGGCCGGAGGGTGGGCTGTGGGTGGTGGTGGAAATGAATGGAGAGGGCACGTTGCGTGTGGATGGCCACGATGTGGCGATTGTGGCGTTGAAGGGTACGGGGCAGCGTCTGGTGCTGTCGCGGCGGAGTGCGGCGGGGTTGGCGGGGCCGGGGGCGGGGGCGGTGGCCTTGGTGCCGGCCCTGATCCTGACCGCCACCTGTGGGGCCATCGCCTTTCTGATGGCGCACCGTATCGTCCGGCCGCTGACTCTTCTGACCCAGTGGCTGCCGAACATCCAGAAGGCTCCTGACCAGGCCGAGCCGGTGCCGGAGAGCGTGGCGGGGCGGAGCGACGAGCTAGGTCAGTTGGCGCGGTCGATCGAGGACACCCGCCGGAGGCTGCTGGAGGAGCAAGAGCTGCGTCAGCGGTCCGAGCGGTTGGCGACCCTGGGCCGGATTGCGACCAGCCTGGCGCACGAGATCCGGAACCCGGCGGCGGCGATCCGCATGCACGCCGACCTGCTTGAACCTGCCGCCGACGAGGGGCGTTTGGAGTCCATTCGCTTGATTGGCGAGGAAGTGGACCGCATCACGGACCTGGTCAATCAATGGTTGTTCGTGGCGCGGGCGGCTCCGCCGGAGAAGCGTCGGCATGAGTTGGGGGAGATTCTCGCGGCGGTGGGGCGACGTTTGCTGCCGGCCCTGAATCATGCCGGGGTGGTCCTCTCGCTTCCGGCCCATACGTCGGACGGGGAGCATGCCATCGAGGGGGACCGGATGCGCCTCGAACAGGTGGTGCGGAATCTCCTGGTGAATGCGGTGCAGGCCATGCCGAGGGGCGGGGAGGTGTCGGTGGGGCTGGGGCGCCGGGGCGACCGGGTGGAGTTGACCGTGTGCGACGGGGGGAGCGGATTCAGCGAAGAGGCGCTGCGGAGGTTCGGGGAGCCGTTTTTCTCGGAACGGGAAGGCGGGATGGGGATCGGGCTGACCTTGGTCCGGGAGGTGGTGGAGGCACATGGGGGGACGACAGAGGCGTGGAATAGTCCCTCCGGCGGGGGAATGGTGCAGGTGTCGCTGCCTGCGTTTGAAGGGAATCATAAGCGATGAGTCAGCCCACGATCCTGATTGTTGAGGACCAGCACGCCTTGGCGCTGGCGCTGGCGGCGGCGGTGTCCCAGGTGGGGGCGGCGAGCAAGCTTGCGCCCACTGCGGCCCAGGCGCGGGAGCTTTTGGAAGGTGGGGCATTGTTCGAGGGGATGATTCTGGATATCGGTTTGCCGGACGGAAACGGGTTGGAGTTTCTGGCGTCGCTTGCCGCCGAGCGGCGGCCGCCGACGATCGTGGTGACCGCGCACGGCGAGATCCAGAACACCATCGAGGCCCGCAAGCTGGGAGTGGTCGAGTTTTTGACCAAACCGCTCGACTTCGGGGCGTTTCAGAACGCCCTGCGTCGTGTATTGGAGTCCAGTGTCTCGAAAGGAAAGGCGGCGGTGGCGGTGGCGGAGGGGCTGGCCTTCATTGGGGCCGCGGCGTCGATGCGAACGGTCTTCCGGCAGATCGCGCACAGCTGCGCTTCGGACGATCCGGTCCTGGTGCGGGGAGAGACGGGCACCGGCAAGTCCCATGCGGCGCGCCTGATCCAGGCCAACAGCGCACGAGGAGGGTCGGGCCAGGTGCTGGCGGCGGGGCCGGCGACAAGCATTGGCGAGTTGGAAGACGCGCTGTGCGGGGCGGGCAAGGGGGTGCTGATCATCGAGGACGTCGGGCAGCTGGCTCCGGACCTGCAGGGGGTTCTGGTGGGGCGGATCGGGGAAGAGGAGGCCGGGGGATTTCCGCGACTTGTCGCGACGAGTGGTGATGCCCTGCCCGAGCGGGTCAGGGACGGGGCCTTTCGTAGTGATTTGTATTATCGGCTGCAAGTGCTGGAAGTGCGCTTGCCTCCGCTGCGGGAACGGCTGGAAGATCTGCCGGCGTTGGTGTCCTATTTCATGGGGCAACTGATGCCGGGGCGGGTGGTGGAGGTGTCCGACGCGGCCTGGCGGCGGCTGTCGAGGCACGATTGGCCGGGCAATCTGTTGGAGCTCCGGAATGCGGTGGCCTACGCCCTGACCGTGAATCCGGGTGCCACGGTGGTGGATGTGTCGGATCTGCCGCCTTATTTGGTGGGTGGGGGGGAAGGGAGCGGCGAGCGGATGCCGCTGCGGCTCGGGCAGGCGCTTGATGGGTGGCTCGATGAGCGACTGAGCGTGGAGGACGGACCGGTCTATCGCGAGCTGTCCGAGGCCTTGGAGGCGGAGTTGATCCGGCGGCTGTTGAAGCGTTACGATGGAAAGCTGGCAAGGTTGGCAGCGGCGCTGAAGGCGAACCGAACCACGCTGCGCAAGCGCTTGAATGAGTCTTGATGGGCGTGCTTTGCGCAGCGGCTGGCCAAATGTTGTTCAGTTTTTTGATTCCGGTGCGATCCACCTTCTCTGGGTTGAGGGACCGGCCGATTCCTGCTGTGGTCGCGGCATGGAAACACCATTTTCTTCCATCTGCCGACTTCAGACATTTGGGATGCCCCGATACCGGATCGCGATGCGGGTGGTTGGTCTCGCGACCTGCATTGCGGGTGGGGCGGCGGGGGTTCAGGGGGCTCCGGAGGTCCTGCCGGAAGTGGTGGTGACGGCGAGTCGGGAGAAAGAGGAGGCCGGGGATGTGATGCATTCGGTGGAGGTGGTTGAGGGGAAGGAGTTTGTGGAGCAGGGGTATCGGACCGTGCCGGAGGCGCTGGAGCAGACCCCGGGGGTGTCGGTGCAGAAGACGACGCACGGGCATGGATCGCCGTTCATCCGGGGGTTCACGGGACGGCAGAACTTATTGTTGGTGGACGGGATTCGGATGAACAATAGCACCTATCGGGGTGGGCCGGTGCAGTATTGGAACACGCTGGATGGGTTCGCGATGGAGCGGATGGAGCTGGTGAAGAGTCAGGGCTCGGTGCTGTATGGGAGCGACGCGCTGGGGGGCACGCTCAACGTCTTGTCGCGGGGCAGCGACTTTGAGGCGGAGGCACCGGGATTGTTCTGGGGGGGGACGGGGTTCTATCAGTATCGGACGAACGGGGAGAGCCACGTGGGGCGCTTGGAGACGCGGTTCGGGGAGGGCGGGAAGTGGGGGGGGTTGCTGGGGGTGACCGGGAAGGACTTCGGGGACATCCGCGATGACGCGGTGGGATTGATGCGGCACACGGGCTATCCGGAACAGGATGTGGATTTCAAATTCGAGATGTTGGTGAATCCGGATGTGAAGGTGACCCTGGCGCATCAGTATTTGAATCAGGACGAGGTTTGGCGTTGGCACCGGACGATTTTCAACGACACGAGCTGGAATGGGACGGATACAGGGAACTATGCCGCTGAGATCTACGATCAGGAGCGTAGTATGAGCTATCTCCGCTTTGAGGGAACGAACGGGAGTGGGGCGGTGCAGAACTGGTCGGCAACCGTGTCGTATCAGAAGTCGCAGGACAGCACCTACCAGGACCGCAGTCCGACCGACATGCGCACCGGGGTCACCGAGGTGGAAACCTACGGGCTGGACCTGCAGTTGGAGAGCGCCCTGGGTGGTGGGAGCCTGGTTTACGGGTTGGATTACTACGAGGATCACATCGACACGACCGGTTCGCGGACAGGCAAGGATCCGCGGAGCCAACGGCCGGCGGCGGACGACTCGACCTACCGGTTGGGTGGGATTTTTGCGCAGTACCGGCGTCCGCTGAGCGAGTGTTTCGAGTTGGCGGCCGGGGTGCGCTACACGCGGGTCGAAGTGGAGCTGGGGAAACTCTGGGACGGGGATCTGTTGACGGATGGTTCGGCGCGGGACGCGTGGGACAGCGTGGTCTTCAATCTACGGGGGCTCTACCGGCCGAGCGAGAATTGGAGCATCTATGGCGGGGCCAGCCAGGGGTTCCGGGCGCCCAACGTGGATGATCTCAGCGGCAACCTGACCTCGCGCAGCGGTCTGGACTCGATGGGTTCGCTGGACCTGGCACCGGAGAAGACGTGGACCTTCGAACTCGGCACGCGGGTGCAGAACGAGGAGTGGGAACTGGGCGCGGCGGTGTTCTACACGCTTGTGGATGATTTGATTTCGAGTGCCCCGATCACCGACGGGAGTAACACCGTCGTTTCGACCAACGCGGACGACGCGGAGATCACCGGAGTGGAGCTTGATGCGGCGTGGCATTTCGCCCCGCAGTGGACGCTCTCGGGATTTGCCGCTTGGCAGGAGGGGACCACGGAGAAGCCGCTCTATCTCGGCGGGCCGGAGCAGGAGGAGTGGGTGAGCAAACTCGCGCCGCTGCGGGGCAGCGTGGCCCTGCGGTACGATTCGCCGGATGAGCGTTGGTGGGTGGAAGGACGCGTCATTGCCGCGGAGAAGGCCGATCGGTTGAGCGAAGGGGACAAAGAGGACAAAACGCGGATCCCACCGGGAGGGACGCCGGGCTACCTGGTGGCGTCGCTGCGTGGAGGCTTTCAGGCCACCGAGGATGTGTCGCTGACGTTGGGCTTGGAAAATTTGAACGACGAGGACTACCGGATTCATGGATCCGGGGTGAACGAGTCGGGCTTCGGGGCGGTGATCGGGGCGAAGGTGGAGTTTTAGGGCCTGCGGAAATGGGAGCCGGGAAGGTCGCTTGAAGGGGAACTGTGTATAAGTGCCGCGGCCTCAGCGAGACTCTCACTCAATGTCAAAATATTCTGACTGACACCTTTTGCCCACACTTCTTCGTCGTCAACCAAGCCCATCCTCGTCGATCTCCAAAACCTCTGGCCATCCCTCTCAAAACCCCACCAGCACACGCCGGTCAGTCCCGAAATTTCCCGTCCCGTCGTAATCCCACTTTCTCTTCGAATCATTCAGATCGAATGATCCTTGCTTGGTCTTTCGCAGAGTCGCGATGGCGCTTCGGCCATCAACAGTGGAAATGCCGGCTTCCTCGATTGCGTGAATGGAATTAACGACCGCTTCGAAGAGCGGTAAAAGGCCGATCGTCAAAGATAGCGGCGTATTCCTGAGCCGCCCTTCCAAAATAGTTGCCTGTTTTGGAGGGATCCCGCTGTGATTTTCAGTGTTTTTTTGTTAGGATCTGGCCTTACTTGCGACGGTCGGAGGACGACCTGATCGGGGTGAGCGAGGAAAGTTGCCGATTTGATCCGATGGTGGGGGTGCGCTACGCCGCGTGGGCGGCCGCGAACAAACCCGAACTCAACTCCTTCGTGCCTGATCCGCGCCTGATGAAATGGGCGCGGTGGGAATCCGTGCCGAGGGAGCTGCAGCCCTTCTTCCACATCGATCCGACTATTAACACGCGGACCGTGATCCGTCATGGTCGGAACGCCTATGAGGAGGTCATGATCCGCAAGGCGGTCCGGCGGAACAACCAGCAGTTGATGGATGGCCTTTTGGCGGCCCTGTCGGAGAAGGAGGGATAGATTCGTTTTCTAGAGCTGGTCGATCCGCCTCTCCAGGCGCCGGCTGAGCGCCTTGGCCTTGCGGTTGCTTTGCAAGTGCTCGCGTGCCTGATCCCTTTCTTTGTGAGTGCTTTGACCGGGCCGAGCGGCGAGACGAGTTCTTCGAGGGCGTTACCGGTTCCAGGTTTGAGATCTGATGATTGCTCCGGTCTCCATCCAGATGAGGGTCTCCACGAAGCCTCCCCCGGTAGATTGGCAGCAGAGACGGGTTTATCCGATCTCGTGCAAGGTGAAGCGATCCGTATCCAGATGATTTTTAGCCAACTCCACCAGATGGGCATGGTGGGTGAAGAGCAGGCTCTGGGAACGCTCGGCGAGATTGCCGACCGCACGCAAGGCATGGGCCCGCCCGTGCATCATCGAAGTGCACCAGCAGTTCATCGAGAATCATGGGCATCGGCTCGTGGTCCTCCAAGTGGAGTTCGAGTCCGGCCAGACGCAGTGCAAGATAGAGCTGGTCGCGGGTGCCTTCGCTCATACCAGGCACAAGGACCTCGTTGGTATCGCCAGCCCTCAGGCCTGCGATCATCGGCTCATCGCCGTCGCTGAAGCTGCTGCCGATCCCCGTCGATGGGAGTCCCTCACAGGCTGGCTGAGAAGAGGCCTCGCCCAGCCGGCCCTCGCCTCGCAGCAGTTCATTGGCCCCCTGGCGGAGTTCCTCGGAGCCGAGTCCGAACATGCTGTCGAAGTAGGCATCATCGACGGCTCCCAGCAACCGCTGAATCTCGGCTTCAAGGATTGGGGTGCCGTCCTTGTCAAGCAGGGTGTTCTTGTTTCCTTTTCGGCGTGGGAAGGTATGAGGGCTACCGAGGGCGTCCTCCAGGTCGCCCTTCATCAGGAGCTTCTTGTAGTCGTGCTGGAAGTTGTCGATCGTCTGACCGGGAATCCCAAAGAGCAAGGTGCGTAGGTGTCGTGTCCTTCTTTGCTGGCGAGACTGGTGTGGAGAATGCCCAAGTTGAACTTGCCGGGGATGGGGTCCGGATAGCCCGGCACCAGGTTCTCCTCCACCGCCCGATTCGGAAAACTCATGCCATGGATTGCCACCGGCCACTTCTCCGGTTCCACGGTCTCTGCCTTCCTACTGGAGAAAGAATGAACATTCTCCGGCAGGCTCAGTTTTCGGGTGATGACCGAGGCGGCGTCGTGGTTTCCCGAGATCAAGTAGACCGGGATTCCCGCTTGCTGGAGACGCATCATTCCCTTGCGAAAAAAGAGGCCGGTCTCATAGCCCTTTCAATCGCGGTCGTAGACGTCACCGGCGATCACCATGAAGTCGACCGACTCGTCGATCGCCAGGCGGATCAGGTTGTCGAAGGCCTTGCGGCTGGCCCCGAGGAGTTCGGTGGCGGCCTCATCGTCCCGCACCGCCAGGCCCTGCAGGGGGCTGGCGTGGTGCAGATCGGCGGTGTGCAGGAAGGTGAGGGACATGCGGGGCAGAGGGTGGTCAGGATGGTCCCAGAGAGGGTCGGACAAGGAGGGGGTGAGGGCTTCGTTTTGGTGATTTTGGTTCCTTCGCATCGGTTCCCAATCGATTGAGAGACTTTCAGGGTCCGGGAGGGCGGCGCGGCGAGCTTGTTCTCACGAATCCGGAGCTCCCCCCGTGGATGTCCGACCCGTGGTGGCATCCTTGACGCATGACTGAACACACTTCGCCCCTTCTTCACCCCGCGCTCACCGGTTTGCTGGATTCCCTGCCGCTGGGGATCCCGAGTCTGCATGAGGGAATCGGCCTGTGGCCGGTGCTCGCCGCGCCGCGGCCCGAGCCGGTCTATCTCACCTTGGTGGAGGCCCTGGGCGAGGATGGGTTTCGGATCACGGAAGTCAGCGAGGGCGGTTCGGTTCCCGAGTTGCGGGTGGTCAATTCCACGCCCCACCACGTCCTCCTCTTTGACGGGGAGGAATTGCAGGGAGCGAAGCAGAACCGGATTCTCAACACGACGATCCTCGTGGGGGCGGGGACGGAGCTGGAGGTGCCGGTCAGTTGCACCGAACGGGGGCGCTGGGATTATCGGTCGCGGGAGTTCGGCACGAGTGGAAACTTCGCGCATGCCGAGTTGCGCAAGTCGAAGTCGGCGAATGTCACCTTCTCGCTGCAGGCGGGCGGGAGCTATGCGTCCGACCAAAGCGCGGTTTGGAACGAGATCGAGCATCTGCACGCCTGCGCCGAAACGGCGGGGAGCTCCGAGACCCGCGCCATGCGCGACGCCTACGAGGAACGCCGTCGCGAGATCGATGAGTTTGCGGCTTCGGTGCCGCTGGTGGACGGCCAGTGCGGCTTGCTGGCGGTGGTTGGCGAGCGGGTCGAGGGGGTGGACGTCTTGTCGCGGCCGGAAGCTTATGCGCGGCTGCACAAGCGCCTCGTGGAAAGCCACGCGATGGATTTCCTGGTGCGCAAGCGGGGTCGGGCGGTGCAGGCGGCCGATTCCGAGGCGCCGGCCCGCTTTCTCGCCGAGGCGGCGCGTGGTGGCGAGTCGGTGCACGAGGCTCCGGGAATGGGCTGCGACCATCGCTTGGAGTTCCGCTGGGGTCACGGAGCGGCGTTGTTGGTGGGGGAAACAGTGGTGCACCTCGCCTTGTTCGGGGGACGGAGTCCGGGGGGGGGCCACCACCCCTCCGAGCCGCCCCTGCGTCGCTACCATTGAGGGGATCGGGCCAGGTTGGAGAGCTGATTGATCCAGGCCAGGCGCAGCGTGGAGATCTGCCGGCTTCCTTGGGGTGCAGTTACCTGCGCGATGAGCGGCCGGTGAAGAATTCCCAGATGCGGACCATGGCGAGGGTGTCGAGTTGGCAGTAGGCGAGGAGTTGCTGCTGGATCTCGGCTTTGCGTTCGGCGGTGGTGGTGGGGGCGACGGCTTCGAGGAAGTTGGCCCATGACGCTGCGCTCGAAGGCACGCGAAGGGTGCGGAGCAATGAGGGCCGGTCTCGATGAGGGTATATGGGGGGGAGGGGAGAGATCTGATTTGAAGTAGACTTGGTGGCATCGTATACAGGAGCCGCCGACGGAAGGTATCGAGGATCACGGGCTGGCCACGGACAGGGTGCTGGGGAAAATCGGGCGAAACTTTTTTTTGTTCCAGGAAGCCGGGCATTTGCGGAAGGGGATGAGTGCGCTGCAGAAGCGATCTTTTGTCCGAAACCTTGATGCGGAGGGGTTGCGGCAGATCGAGCCTGTGGAGCAATTGCAAACGATGGGAGGGGCTGTGAGTCGGAGATGGTGGACTTTGGATCATGGAGCCCACCCCAACGGGGTGAAATACGACAGCCCAGGGGCAACGCCCTGGGTTCCAAACCAGAAAATGAACCCGCGCTTGCCCGGCGCGAAACTCCAACCGAGCGCTCCAGTCTTGCGTCTCTCCCTCAATCAACCTCGGCCAAGTTGAAACCTCAGGAGACCTCAGACCGCCCAGAACAGCTCCACGACAGGATCCATACCCGGCGATAGGGTCCGTTCAGCAAGGGCGGGGGTCAACACGTTGCACTTGAAAACCGGATCCTTCCAAAGCTCGGTTGTCCGATGCGCGCGGTAGCGCGCGCGAACTCCGTGCCGGGAAGGTCACTTTAAAGAGGAACAATGTGCACACATGCCCAAGATGAAACGAGGCTGCTCCCCAATGTCAAAAAGATTTGCCTGACACCTATTCTGATGCGCTTCCACGCCCACGCCCGGCTCAGGCCAGCAACGGAGCACCTCACCTGGCACCGCACCAAGCACCGGCTTTAAACCGCCCCCCCTTGCAACGGCACCCACAGACTGCTTGTGGTTGACCTTGGAAGCTTCCTGGCAACACTCGACAGCATGGTTCGTTTGGGCACCCTCGTCGCCGTTTTTGCATCGCTCTTGTCGGTGGCAAATGCCGAGCCCAAGCTCCTTGAAACCATTGAGGGATGCACCTTCATCCGCACTGACTGGGCGGATGGCGACAGTTTCCAGATCAGCAAGGCCGATGGAACCCTGATGACAGTCCGCATCTATGCGGCCGACTGTCTTGAGTGGCACGTCAGCGACGACACGGACTCCCGGCGGCTCCGCGATCAGCGGCGCTACTTTGGAATTACCTACGTGAAAGGGAACGCACCGAACACCATCGACTTTGCCAAGGACTTCGGCAAACAGGCTGCTGATTATACTGCCAAGCTGCTGAAGGCCCCCTTTACCATTCACACCCGGATGCAAGGCGCACTTGGCGATGGAAGGCATCAACGGTTCTACGCCTTCATCGAAACTGCCGACGGTAAAGACCTCGCCACCGAGTTGGTGATCGCCGGTCTTGCCCGCGCCCGGGGAGTCTCTGCCGATGGCCCGGGCGAACGAAGCCGCGAACGCTACAAGGAAATCCTCAGCGATATGGAACTTCAGGCAGCAAAGCGTGGAAAGGGAATCTGGGAGTTCACCGACTGGGACAAACTTCCGGTCGAACGTGACATTCAACGACTCGAAGATGAGGAGGATAAAATCGGCCAAGGCAAAGAAGCCTTACCTGAAGATTTCCGCCTCAATCCGAACACCGCCGGAATCGATGCTTTAGACTCACTCCCTGGAATCGGCCCAAAGCTAGCCGATGCTATCGTTGAGACCAGAAATGACGCGCCTTTCAAGAATCCAGAAGATCTTATGCGTGTCCCTGGAATTAAGCAAAAGACTCTAGACAAGTTCCGCCACCACCTTGAATTCAAAAGCCCATAGGTCATGGCTCCGAGCGCCCGCCACCTCAAGGGCGAAACTAATCGCCCGCCACTCGTCTCTCGCCGAAATCCCCGCTCTACGAACTCCAGAAGAACGCCTGGACCTGATCAAGGCCGAACTCGCAGGCGCCACCAAGCCCCGCCCCTCCACCCGCAAGACGCTGAAAGACAAGATCCAGTCCGCATTTGAGAACAAAACCGAACCGGAATTCATCGAGAAGAGCATCAAATCCTTTGTCCAATCCGGCATCCTCGCCTTCACCGAAACCGACAAGGTCACCTACGAGGCGGCTTGAACTTTTCTTCCTGCGTCCCGCCTTTCATTCGAACTTGAGGGGGATCGCAGAAAAATTCCCGAGCGAATTTGGATCATCCGTGAACCCACTTTATGCTGGATCGGCTCCGGCGCTTCTTTCTTGTTCCGCAATGATGGCATCAAGCTGCCCGATCAACTCTCCGGACCTGAAATTCAGCACATCCCAGAGGATGTCCGTGTCGATTCCATCGTAGCCATGAATCAGCCAGTTGCGCATGCTGATGATTTGCCGCCACGGCACACCGGGACAGGCCTCCCTCAATTCCTCTGGTAACCGGGTCGCGGCTTCACCGATCAGTTCGGCCACCCGCTCGGCATGGCGGCGATATCCTAGAACTTGGTCAAGGTCTTCGCGAGTTCCCCGTCCAGCCAGTTCGCAGGCTTCCACGGCGAACCCGCGCATCTGGCGCAGAGTTTCCGTTGAATCACGCTTCGCCATACAGAAGCTTAGAGTCACTGAAAATCCCGGCCAAGTACCGCCCCAACATCGCCGGGGTGTTCAAATCCACCTTGCGACCGAAGAGTTGCGATAGTTCCTCCGCGATTTGGAAATGGTCCAGACCCGGATGCCTTCCCACCTCATACTCCACCAACAGGTCCACATCGCTTCGGGCGGGATCAAAGTCCTCCCTTGCCGCCGATCCGAACAAACTCAAGCGTCGGATCCCTCGGGCCACGCAAAAGGAATTGAGGATGACGGGGGATGGCAGAACTGCCGAACTCATGGACAAAGGCTGCCATCATTTCACCGCCGGATCAACCCGCGAATCCACGCGTGGCGGGGATCGCCGATCGCCCGACTTCGAAATCTGACTGTGGCGTCCTGTCGTCCGCCCACCCCGAAGTCCAGCTCTACGACGATGCTCAATCGATCTGCCGGACATCCCGAGGCCTCGATTTCAGCCTCTCGAGCGTGGGCATCAAGGCCGCAGGAAGAACTTCCATTCTCCGCCTCAACGACCGCAACACCCGAGAAATCCTCCAATTCGCCTGCGACTTCGGCAGCAAGTTCATGGACGTAAAAGCGGCGGACGTCGACCACATCCCGATGGTCCAGCCCGAAAGCGGCGGCATCTCCGGCCCCGGCCCGGCCTTCCGACAGTTCGCCAGCATCGGCGACGAAATCACCTACGCCACCCGCTGCCTCAAGGCCTGGCACGAACGTGGGGATCTTCTCGGCGACATCGCCGTGATTGGAGAGATGGTGGATCGGAGATGGTGGATCTTGGATCATGGAGTCCACCCCAACGGGGTGAAATACGACAGCCCAGGGCAACGCCCTGGGTTCCAAACCAGAAAATGAGCCCGCGCTTGCCCGGCGCGAAGCTCCAACCAAGCGCTCCGGTCTTGCGTCTTCTGCCTCCAAGTCTTGTCTCTCTCCCTCATCGGACTCGGCCAAGTTGAAACCTCGGAAACCTCAGACCGCCCAGAACAGTTCCACGACAGGATCCATACCCGGCGATAGGGTCCGTTCAGCAAGGGCGGGGGTCAACACGTTGCACTTGAAAACCGGATCCTTCCAAAGCTCGGTTGTCCGATGCGCGCGGTAGCGCGCGCGAACTCCGTGCCGGGAAGGTCACTTTAAAGAGGAACAATGTGCACACATGCCCAAGATGAAACGAGGCTGCTCCCCAATGTCAAAAAGATTTGCCTGACACCCCTTTTCGACCCTTGCTTTTCGTCAGAAATCATTGTATTTTTTCTGACGTAAACTGCCCGCCATGAACAAACACGCCGACTCCATCGACTCCGCCATCCTCGACCGCATACGGACGGGGAAGAAGGGTCACGTCTGGACGCCGCAGGATTTCCTCGATCTGGGATCCCGTGCCGCCGTGGACAAAGCGCTTTCCCGCAACTGCAAGAGTGGCACCATCCGCCGTGCTGGCCGCGGTCTCTACCACGTTCCAAGGACACACCCGGCACTGGGCACGCTTGGCCCCGGCTACGATGCCATGCAGGATCTTGTGAAGCGCAAGGCGGGTGGTGACGTCTTTCCCACGGGTGCCCATGCCGCAAATGCCCTCGGTCTCAGCGACCAGGTGCCGATGCGGAGCTGGCATCTTACCACCGGCCCGAGTCGCCGCATCCGCAGCGGCAAATCCGAAATCGTCCTCCGCCACGTTTCTCCGCGCTTCGTTTCCACGAAAAACCCGAAAAGCGCACAGGTCATCCTCGCCCTTCGCTGGATCGGCAAGCAAGCCGTGGATGACGACGTGATTTCCAAGCTCCGCCGGCATCTTTCCCCTGCCGACCGCTCGGCTCTGCCAGCCGACGCCCCCTGCGCTCCCGCATGGATCGCCGACATTTTCCACCGTATCGCCAAAGACCCGACTCCCGCCTGACCATGGATGCCTTACTAAAGCTTAGCCCCGCCGACCAACTCGACGCCTACCTTGAAGTAAACCGGGCAATGGGTCTCGATGCGGCGAGCGTCGAAAAGGACTTCTGGGTCTGCTGGACGCTGCGCTAACTCTTCTCCCTTCCCGGCATCGGCGATCACCTCACCTTCAAGGGTGGCACCTCGCTCTCCAAGGCCTGGAAACTCATCGAGCGCTTCTCCGAGGACATCGACATCATCGTGGACAAGGACGTGCTTGGCTTCGGTGGTGACGCCGCACCCGACAAAGCTCCCAGCAACAAACAGCGCAAGGCCCGGCTCGAAGGCCTCATGGATGTCTGCCGCGAGTGGGTGCAAGGCACGCTGCAACCCACTCTCACATCCCGCATCCGCGGAAACCCTCAGTGAAACCGGCTGGCAGCTCGAAGTCGATCCCGACATGGCGGATGGCCAGTGTCTTCTCTTCCACTATCCGACGGCCTTTCCTGCCAGCGCCGCAGCCTACGTCCGCCCTGTCGTCAAAATCGAACTCGGTGCCCGTTCAGACGACTGGCCCCACGAGGAAAAGCCCATCCAGCCCTATGTGACCGAGCGCTTTCCCCAGCTCGATCCATCACCCCCATTTACAGTCCGCGTCCTCGCAGCCGAACGCACCTTCTGGGAAAAGGCATGCCTGCTCCACGCGGAAACCTTCCGGCCACTGGGCAAGCCGCGCAAATTCCGCATGGCCCGCCATTACTACGATCTTTGGTGCCTGCTCCGCGCTGGTGTCGGTGAAAAAGCCCTCGCTCAGACCGCACTTTTCGAGCGTGTCGCCGAACACCGCGAACTCTTCTTCCGCTACTCATGGGTGGACTACACCACCCACAAGCCCGGTAGCTTCCGCCTAATCCCGCCACCGGAACACCTCGCCGACTGGAAGTCCGATTACACCGCCATGCTCGGCCCCATGTTCTTCGGGGAAACACCTGGGTTCGATGACATCCTCACCCTCGCCGCCGCCTTCGAGAAAACCTTGAACGCCACGGCGAAGGCATGAGTAACCCTCTCTCAATACCCCGCCAGACCCTAGCACTCGTCGGCTTCATTGTATTCACCTTCTGCGCGCCCCTGCTCGGCATCTTCGCCATGCCCGACCAATGGTATGCCGCCCTCAACAAGCCCGCATGGAATCCGCCCGGCTGGATCTTCGGTCCGGTCTGGTCGCTGCTCTACATGATGATGGCCGTGGCCGCCTGGATGGTGTGGCGGCGCGCCGGATGGGGAAAGGCGCTCATATTCTACTTCATCCAGCTCGCCCGGAACGCCGCATGGACGCCGATCTTCTTCGGCGCACATGAACTGGGCTGGGCGCTGGTGGAGATCATCGCCCTCTGGTTCGCCATCCTCCTCACACTCCGCAGCTTCCTCCCTATCAGCAAGCCCGCCGCCTGGCTGCTCGCCCCCTACCTCGCCTGGGTGAGCTTCGCCGCATTCCTCAACTTCACTCTCTGGCGGATGAATCCCGTTTAAGTCAGGCAAGTTCCAGCCATGCGGCGGAGACTTGGCGAATGGGGCGAATATCGTCAACGAAAGCGATCCAGACCATATCCAGTTCCGGCGAATCCGGGTAGCACCACACATCCTCGCTCAGCCACTTTCTTGGAAATCATAGAGATCCGCACAACGGCATGATACGGGCATATATTTCGATCCGGATCGGTGTTTCGCATGGGCTTCGCTGACACATCGTGAAGAAATTCCCGGTAACGAGCCCCCGCAAGGAACACGACCCGGTCAACCGCCGCCAGTATCGGTCGGAGCTGCTCGAGGACCCGCGCCGCCCAGGCCTTCCTCTCCGCAACGCCCATCTTGGTGAGTATCTTCTCGTAGGGGCCAATGACCGAGTCAGGGTCGACCAATCCGTGCTCGGCCGACAGAATCTGCCACGGCCCACCGTTCATCTCAACGTAAGCCCGCGCCTTCCGAAACCAGTCGGAACAGTAGAGGTCCTTCGCAGCTACCGGTTGATCCCGCTTGCGCGGCACGCACGACACCAGGTGGAGGGTGGTGGCGGGGGAGGGAGTCATGTGGCTGGGGGTTAAAGGCTAACGGAAGCCCCGCCCAAACCGAAGTGAATTCAGACAGCCCCACCGCTCTTTGCGCGTCTGCATCGAGGAAGATTCCAGGCATTCCGCGATGTCCGTAGCCAGAAATGTCAAAGTGTTTGGACTGACCCCTATCACAAAGCTTGCCCGGCATAGCGCAGCGACGACGGGGCATGACCCGGGCCAAGGAACGGCTGATGATCACGGATTCGGGGAGGAATGAGGTTGCGGAAAGGCTGGAATCCACGACGGAAACCGTCTTCGCCGTTGCCTAGCACAGGGGCTGACGCGATCTTTCTTCAAGGAAACTGTGAATTGGAAAGCTCTGACCCAATTCACTGATCCCCTTCACGAACGGGTGAATCGGCCTAATTTCCTAGTTTTCACTCCCGCCAGAGAATCATCTCGTCGGGAAAATCGTCCCTGTGCCGCCACGAAGTTCTTCTCCGCAGCACGTCGATACGCTCAAGCTTGGGATGACAGCCAGTCTTTCTGATCAATTCGACAATCCATGAAAGTGGAACGGGATCGTCTTCCTCCGCGACCATCGCCTTGATACAGCGGCGCAAATCTGTTTTCGCCGGATGAACGCGTCCGGTCGCGTGATCGAGGCGGAAACGCCTACTAACCGTCAACTGCTCGCAAAACGGCACTCTTTGATCCAAATCCACTCCGTTGAGAAAATTCTCAAGGCTCGTTCCCCCGAACCAAAGATCGGGACAAGCTCCAAGCTCGTTTTCCAGTTTTTCCATCCGAGCCTCATCCGATAGCTCACGTGCGATTCCCTGCGGACTGTCCCGGAAGATTGATTCCAACGCCGCCTTGGCAAGGAGACCGTGATCAGGGTCTCCGTTCCATCTGACCAATGTGAACCAGTCTCCCAATTCGACCCACGATCTCAAAAGGTCCTCATTCAAGCGGCGGAAATGATCCAACCTCAATGACACCTGTGTGAGAAACTTGGCCTCCACTTGCCTGACCCTCTCTCTGGTAAGTTCGTGGGTTTCGGCGCTCTCTTCCAAGGTCATCCCAACCAGAAGCCGAAGATTTAGCATCTCCATTTCCGCAGGCGTCTGCTCCAAGAGCACATGAGCCAAAGAAGCTGCAAAGTCCGCTCCCGAGCCATCTGCATCAATAGGAAGGAAACGCGAAGCCAATTTGAAATCTCCAGAGACAAGGCTGCTGATGAATGTCTCCAGTTCATCAACCGATTTCCGGCCAAGATTCTTTTTTGCTTTGAACCCGGAATATCCCAAGCGTTCCCATTCAGTGAGAAGCGCGTCCAGCGTAGCGATTTGATTCTCTTCGCAATAGTGACTGACGCGGATAGGCAGAGCGAGTAGGGAACATGGAAAATTAACGGGGACATTCCACCGCTCCATCGTTTCGAGAGCCTTCGTCATTGGTGGGAGATCCGGTTCCAGTTCTATTTCCGGATCGTTCTCCTGCAAGGTTTCCAAGATATCGCAAAGTCTGGTGATTTTTGTTTTTCCAAAGCTATACAGTCGGCAAATCCCCTCGCCATCGTAGTCGAGAAAATCCACGAGGCACTCATCCCCACGGGAAACATACCATTCAAAACCTGCCTGCTTCGCGAGATCACGAACCCTCGACGAAGCCAAAGCAGTATCCTTCGCTTTTCCAGATAGTATTTCCCAGCGTAGGGTGATTTTCGCCATTTTCGTAGTCACGGCTGGAACCCCTTCTCACAAGCAGCATCGAGCATATCCAGCATCGCACCGCATTCGGGTGTTTTCGGGTTTTTGCCTCTATCAAGCTTCGCTCGGAAATTCAAGCATAGGGTCTGCTGCCAGGGTTCCAAGTTCCCGGTTTCCTTACCCCAACTTGCTAAGTCATCCCAAGTCCCCTTGCGGAGCTTCTGAATTTCACCAAACAGCATTTGCCATGACATCTTCTCCCTTGCCCCCGGTTTGGTTCCCGAACCGTTGGCTTCTGCGGAAGCGGCAGGCTTCCTGCGCTCTCTCGCCAACTCCGGAACCTCGATCTTTCTAGATTTGAAACCGTCCCAGCATTCTTCGCGTTTCGACCACTCCGTCACATTGCGGCCTCCCGCTGTTTCCGTCAGATAGGCGAAGGCTTCGATAGCAATGCCGCGAAGAGCCTCTTCTACATTTTCAGGTAGCTTCTGAGTTTCCCAAATTCCCTGCAGGTCGAGATTTCCGCTGGTTTGACGAGAAAGCCATGCCAGCGAGTAAGCGACCACGTTTGCCCTGTATCCTCCCTGCTTCAACCCGGTCACGATTTTCTCTGCTCTACGCCACAGAATCGCCTTTGCTGCCAGTCGGCGGAAAAATACCTGATCGGGAAGTTCGGCCTTTGTTTTTGTGCGCCGCAGAGTCCACTCCACAAAGTTTTTCTCCGCTCCCTTTCCAACCGTATGGGGAAGCTGATCCCATGCGTGCTCATACTTCGCCACATCCGTCTTGGTGAACTTTTGCGCCAGCGGATGCTCCGCAAGCCAGTTTTTCTGGCGGGCGGGTGTTCCCGCTCGTGCCTTGTCATCCAGATGAGAACCTCGCGCCCGCTCGTAATACCAGCGAGTTCCACGGGACATCCCGTCCGGCGCAGGCGCCCATATCGTCCGGGAGAGGGATTCCAGTTTTTGATGGAAAACATCGTTCGCGGAAAAGTCCGCCGTGTTCACCTTGTTCTGGCTATTTGCGTAAAGCGAAATCAGCGGCACGAACTCCGCAACCTGCTCTTCCCGGTGTACGACCGTAACCTTCACCTGCACCGATACCTTGGAAATATCTGCCTTCTCTTTCCTCACCGCATGATAGATTGAGGCCGTCGTCTGTCCACCGTTCACAATCTGGAAATCCCGCAGCAGGCGCAGCGTTCCGTCCTTAGAAACCTCCACAGTCTCCGCCGTCGCCGAGATGCCGTTGTTGTAAGCTAGAAAACGTTGGGGTGCCTCACGTAGCGTCGTCTGAATGCCCTTGTTCACCTTTCCACGAGCTTGGAGGTATGAGCGCACGTTTTTTTCGAGCAGACGCGGACCGTAGTCCCCGTAAATCCTTGCCAAAAGCGTCGCCGGGAAAAACGAAAGATAAGCCGTGTATTCCCCAGTCCCATCATCCCGGGAAATGCACGGCACACCGCCGCCGTAGTCCCCCTCCAGATCGATCACGATCGTCTCCCGCTCCTGTCCGCTCCCCAGTAGCCTACGCATCTTCTCCAGATCCCAGAGGAAATGCTTCACCTTCACCCCGTGGATCAGGCAATTCACCTCCTCGCTCTGCTTCGCCACACCATTGGTCAGGAGGAAAATTCGCGCCGTCTCCAGCTCAGCTCTCCTCCGGTAAATCGTCTGCACGGATTCGTAAGGCGGGGCGCTTTCCTCCATCTCGTGCATCCTTCCACCGAAACCGGTCAACGATGCCTCCAAAAAATTCCTCGCCCATTGGAAATGCTCCGCGATACGTGCCTTTGGGATCAATTCCCCTTCAGTATCCGGCTCATATAGGGTCACAAACAGATCCACCATCGGGGCGCTGTCGTCCTCTCCCTGCGAGTGGATGTGCCACGCATTGATCTTGAAAGCCGGTGCACCCCTGCGTCCCGGCTTTTTAGCATGCCCCACCTCCCACGTATCCACGTGCCCATCCCGCGCCAAGTATTCCAGCATCACCTCAGTAAAACCGTCCTCCGGCCCCTCCAGATCCTGATCCCCGGCACAACGCGCCCGCACCTCATCGTCCAAATGCTTTGCCAGCTCCTTCAATTCCATATCGATCATTTTACTGTTTGTTTTAAAACATCCTCCACACTTTTCCGGGATACTACAAACCCTGCCACTGCATCCAGCGAGAGATCGTAAACCACACCGCCTATCCCCTGTGGCAAAAGCGGCGGAGTCAGACGCGGAAAATCACCCTCCACCCGGAACATCTCCACTTCCCGGACAACAAAGCCCCGGCTTCGGTGCTTCTCCTCCTCCGCATCCAGCCAACCTGCCTCAAGCAGCGCATCCTCGAAAAGCTCCGCAGCCGCATGACCCCGCAGCGACTCCCTTAGTTTCGAGATGCGTTCCGGCAGGGTTTCCCCCGCACCATCCTGCTCATCCACCGCCACTTGGATTAAGAAAAGGTTCTCCCACGGCTCCGGGTGCAGTTGCCGCTCGCTTGAAATACGAACCACTGCAGGGGATTTTGCCGCCCGTGTTTTCACCTCAAGCGCAACAGTGGAAAGCTGAAAATCCTGTGGAACGCCGAATGGTCCTTTCCAAGCATCAATCGACGTTTCGATTCCTAGATCGGGAAATAACAGATCTTCGAGAACTTTCAATTCGCCCCACAAACCACGCCGTGCGTCATCGGAAAGACTTCGCCCCATTGATGCCAGAAATCGCTGCCACCGAGCTAACGCCGCGATGACACGCCGCGCCGCATCCGCTTCTGTACCTCCAACAGCTTTCTTCGCCAAATCCTCTGCAAGAGCCGTGAAAACATCCTTTCCGCGGGGATCTCGCAACCTAACAATCAGGGTCGATTTTCCAGAGACTCCATGATCAAGGAGCAATTCTAATCCTCTGCATTCCGGCCAAGCTGCGCGCGGTGGCAGCGCGGCGGTGTCGGCCGAGAACAATAATAGCCGCACTTTGGACGGAGACTCCAGACCCACGCGCAGACGCTGTCCGCTATCCGGTGTAGCGAGTCGTGTGAAGCTTCCCGCTTCCACATTCTGCCCGGATGCAATCTCGGCCTCCATTTCCTCCCAAAGCTCCTCAATCCTCTTCATCGAAAATGTCCCCCAGTTCGTAGCGATCAAGCTGTTCCTTGATCCATACCTTGTTCACTTTGTATTGCACCCGACGTGCGCGATCCGTGGCCGGGAAGCTCAACGCCAAACCTGGGACGAAAGGGACTTCTTTCAATCCCTCAACGTCTTCCGTGGAGATAGCGTATAGGATCAAAAGACCACGACCGCTAGGCCGGAGCTGTCTTACTTCTTCCCTGATGCGGCTTGCACCCTCGTTGCCCCGTACTTTTCCGAGAGCGATCACCGCTTCTGAAACCGGTCTCCCGATTAAAGCCGTGACCGTTTGTGTTTCTTCTCCTGGGCGTATGAGTGGGATTTGATTAGCACGTTGCGTGATTTCTAGTTTTGCGAGAGCTTCGGAAAGTAACTCGGGCGTAAGTTCAAGCTCATCGAGATCGAGAATCTCGTGAGCAGGATCTTGGACGTTGGCCTTGCTGAGACTGTAGTATGATTCGTGGGGTGAGACGTCCTTTCGCCGCACAAGTTTCACAGTTCCTCCCGCGATTTCCGCCTCTTTGCGCACTCCTTTGGGAACGATAACCGTCCACTCGGCCAACCCCCCATTCTCTTCCTGAGCTTCGATGAAACTACGAAGTTCGGGACCAAAGCGGCTGCATTTCGGATGGGTAAAGCCCGGTTTACGAAGGCGCTCCAAAAGCCCGAGGATCTGTGCGCGAGTTGCAGTCCAACGCAAATTCCCGGAAGAGTCCGACCTGGAGTCAGACAAGGATTTCAACCATTCCTCGCAAGTCGCAGCACGGTCTTTCTGAATCTCCGCATCCCGGGTGAAAAACGCTGTTTGCACAAGCTGGCCGGCAAAAGTCACTTCCCTACTTTCACCATGTGCCATTTTGTTGAGTGCTGTGACAAGCATCCCGTCAGGATGCTGCCTCACCCGGAGTCCGTAGTCTGCCGGGGTCAGGCGAGCGTTCGACATGTGTTCGAATTCCCTTTTCAGCTCCTCCTCTGCGAAGGCGACATGACGGAACCAGTCACGGAGTTCGTCAGTTGTGTAGAGCCGACAAAGATCGAGATAGCCTTCCCTGTAGCCGAACCATCGCCCCATTTGCATTAGGGTGTCATACATTTTGGTGGATCGGAGGAAATAGCTTACGGTCAGCCCCTCTAATGTGAGTCCCCGTGAGAGCTTGTTCCCGCCAATTGCAATAACATAAAGCCCTTCCGTTTCACGTCCGTAGTCCAATAGTTCTCCGCTGGTTCCGTGGATTGTCCGTATAGAGATTTTATCCACCACCACCGAAAGCTCTTTAGCGATGTCCTGCCATTCGGCTATGATCAGTTGCTCGTCTCCCTCGCGCTCCCTGACGGCCTCGGTACAGGGACAAAAATCCTTTTCCCAAAGTTTTTCCAATGTTTGCCAGATCTGGTTTGAACGATCGTATCGAATCGCTCTCCGAACTTTGCTAAATTCTTCATCCAGAAGTTCGCGAGTTCCTTCCTGCACAGCCTTGTAATGGGTCACATGAATCAGCATCGAACAGTGAGCTTTCTTCTGCCCCCGTAGGCGTCGCGCTGCGCAAGCCAGGACGAAAGACAGCACTGCATCTACCATTGAGCCCGGTAGTGTGGCCGGACGCCAATCCGACTTGTGCTTGGCAGGATAAGCATCCTCATGATCTGAAACCTCGCGGAAAACGAGCAGTGGGGTTGCATCTTCAATCCCGGTTTCAAGCTCAGCGGAATATCCGAAAATTTTAGCCGGTCCTACATAACGCGAGCTGGGTCTTACGTTGACGATGAAATCCCTAGGGAAGAGATCCTTGCCCTCCTCATCACGCTCGGATTCAGGGTCGATGAAAATATTGGCAAAAGGTGTTGCGGTGTAGCCAATGTAAGAGCTCTGCTCGAATCTTGCGAGGATAAGGCGTATCAGTTGGTTGGTGCGGGTGATGTTTGTCTCGTCGTCATCCGCAGCAGGCTTGTCCTTGGTGTTAATGGAAGCGTTGTCCGCCTCGTCGTCGATCAGAAGAAGGGGTAGACCCTCTATCGGTTGTCCCTTTTCCTTGTGTCCCAAACTGCCTCCCGCCACATCGAGCCAACTGAGAATGTTCCTCAGTGGACTCACATTTTTCTTCACCACCATAATTATCGGCCCGCCTTTTAAACTGACATTGACCGATTGCGCCCGTGCCGTGAAATCACCGTTATCCGCGCTGCTCGTCATGGTGGTGATGCCAGGGGTATTGCCGAGTTCCGGTGAAATGATTTTGCCAACCCCGATTCGGTAATCCGATCTCCCGTTAGTAGGCCTTCGCTGGCTGTCAAAACCAACGATTCCCTCATCAATACGTTCCTGCGTCTGGGCACGTAGGTTTTTGTGAATGCCACCCAGGACGATGATGATTTTGTATCCGGCATCCAGTGCCTTCGCGATCACACCCGTGTAGTTCGCGGTTTTTCCGGATTGCACACTACCGACGACCATTCCTCTTACATCCCATACACCCTCTTTTGTAGGGTCTTCGATCCGGTCCAACACCGTATCCGTTTGCTCGTCCACGGAATCCAGTTCCTTTTCACCGAAGCTTTTCTCTTCTGCTAGATAGGTTCTGTAGCGCCTCCAGAACCGCATCGGCTCGATGTTTGGTTTACGTTCGATCCACCAAGGGCCTACTTTTCCATCAGTCAGGAAGATGGAACTCTGTGTCCAGACTGAAGCCGCATGAGCGATCTCAGCAACCAGCTCGTCAATCCTAACAAAAAGATTAGGTTTGGTGATTTTCGCTACTCCGGCGTAAAGATCAACAAGCGAACGAATATCTTCTGATGTCCGTTTAGTCCCGTCGCGTAACTCCCGGCTCACATTGTCTAAAACCAGTTTTTCAGCGTCATTTAGATCAATCATTAATAGGGTGGGTTTGAGTGGAGTTGAGCAACGAGTGCCGGATGCGCGTTGAAAGGCTCCCATGCCGCAAGCATTGGCATGATTTGGGGATGATCCAAACCCTTGTCCTTTAGCGAATGCCATGCGGTGACTAGCATCTTACGGACTTCGAGATCATCTCCGGCGGCGGGGCTCACACTTTCCGCTGCTCCATCATCTGGTGGATTGGGATCAATCAGATGCGTGGGAAAACAGTCTTCGACAAGTTTCAAGAGCCGTTCGAGCGAAGGGGCGTCGCCGGACTCTTTGGCGGCCAGTACAAGAGGATGCTCGCGGTTAATCCGGTAGCTCGTCTGGCCGTGCAGGACAACCTGTTCCCAGACGAACTTCATTTCAAAAGCCGAGCCAGGCGAAATGCGCGATCCTCGGAATGTGTAAACTCGCTTCGCTCGTTCCCTCGTCGTCTCACCGATTTTGCGAAGCGCCTCTTTGAATTGCTCGGGTGGTGCCGCTTTTCGCTTTGTGACATCTATCTGCCACAAGTCGTCGGACTGGTTGGTTATTGAAATGCGTATCCGCGCAAGTTTGTGATGTTCATCCTTTCTCCAACCACGGAATCCGAGCCAAGAACCGGCCACCAGAAGCCGATCCTGCCGGTAGATGTAAAACCCCTGTCTGGCCACCCAGTCCCGACTATCGCCTGCTTTTTCCCGTGCTGAACGATCAGTCACTTTCGATTCGTGAGGCATGACGAATGGCTCGACCAAGACTGTTGCACCATTCGAATCGCGCAGCCTGTGGGATTGGAGAATTTGCGTAGCCTCGACGACGAAAAAAGGATCGACTGGTGTGATTCTGTTATTGTTTAGGTAAATCTGCACACCGTTCCGGGCTTCGATAATCCGATGAAACACAAGTGATAAGTATTCTTCCACCTCTTCGCACTGCCGCATGAAGGACTCTTTGTTGCCTGCTCCATCTTTATTCGGGATCCCTGAAACCCGGTCGAGATCCTGAAGCAGAACAAGTGTTCCTGATTTTAGGTTTTTCAAACCTACTCGATCCTCCATTGCTCCGTCACGTGTAGAAAGCAGAACATGCCAAGCATCCTTCTCTGAGAGATGGTCCAGATCCCAGCGCATCACGGATTCCTCCACGCCTTTCATCTTCGAGATTACCGTCACACAACGGCACTGCGAAAACGATGCCGTTTTTAAACCCAATCCGAATCTCCCAAGATCGTGATCTCCTCTATGATCATTTGGGTTGCGGCTTCCCAGCCTCATTGCTGAACGCAGGGCCTGTTTGTCCATACCTTTTCCATCATCGCCAATGGATATGGTGGAGGCCGCTCCATCCCATGTGAAATCTACTCGGATAATTGTGGATTTAGCTGAAATGCTGTTATCCACAAGGTCTGCAATGGCACTTCCCAAGTCGTAGCCAAATGCGCGCAATGATTCGACCAGCGAAGCCGCACGTGGCTCGACGACTTCAAAATCGTTTTCCGGCAAGCTTTTCAATTTTCCCTTAGGCTACAGACTGTCGATTTCCCCTAACCGATTTGAGAAGTTCCGGGTTTCTGGAGCAGGCTCCAGCCATCTGAGCGTCAGAGCAGTAAAACTCCTCGTCTGCCATGAGTCCGCTCTCATAACGACGCCATGCTTCCCTCCCTATACGTTCCAGAACAACCGGCCATCCGCTTTGAATATAGCGCGGATTGATGAGCCTTGGATCTCCTGCGGAGACCACCGGATAATCCTCTGTATCGTTGCTTACTTCTTTACCGTGTTCCAGCGCACTGTCCGGATGGAGACCCATGAAAATGAAGCTGATCGAATACCATGCCTGCTTGAATACTTTGCTTGGCACTTCCTTCAATGTACGGGAATCCAAATCAAGCAGCGGAACAACCCAACGGACGGCTTCTTTCTCGCTGCTCGGAAGCGGTGATAGATCGAATTTAATTTGTTTCTGCTGCTTTATCGATTTTTTGAGAAATGATTTCACCGCGATTCCAACTGCCTCACCCACCAGAGGCGGCACAGCATTCCCAATCACCCGGAACTGGTGCGTACGTGCGACCGGAAACTGGAACCAATCAGGGAAGCTTTGCACCCGGGCAGCTTCGCGGGGCGTTAGGGTTCGGGGTTGTGTGGGATGGATAAACATCAGTCCGTCCTTGGCCAAGTGTGCAACAATAGTGGAACAGGGTCGGTTGCGGTGTTGTCTGGTGTAACGATCCTTGAAAGTGGTCTTGTCGTAGGGGAAATCGAACTCGATGCCGCGCCGCATCGCTTCCCCGGAGTTTTCACCTTCTTTGAGTTTGAGGAAATCGCCCAGATCCCGCTCGCTGTGAGGACGGGCGCGATGGGCGGTGAGGAGCTTCGCTTTTTCCACCTCCATCACTTGAAGCAGGTAGCGCGAGGAACGGGGGGTGTATTTGTCAGCTCTCCGATTGGTATCATATTCCCGTTCCTCATCACCTTCCCCGGCTTTCAGAGGCGGGAGATCACCGATGGCCTCCCATAGCGTGGCATCCGGGATGGCCCTTTTCGGGAGCTTGAGCTTCGGATGGAAATACCCGGGAAGATCATTGCGGGTGCCGACGAAAAGCTGGCGGCGGCGCTTCTGTGGAACA
>Ga0209702_10002061_pt1 | contig 36331 bp, 36 predicted proteins | sample FRY01_FD_187210 | JGI IMG/M metagenome (GOLD analysis project Ga0209702, IMG submission 187210) | Freshwater microbial communities from Lake Fryxell liftoff mats and glacier meltwater in Antarctica - FRY-01 (SPAdes) (version 2) | ecosystem: Environmental > Aquatic > Freshwater > Ice > Glacier...
GCGTACGCCGACCCGATGCCTTCTTCTTCATCAGTAACTCCTTGTCGCCAGACCAGTCTCGGTCTAGCATTATTGTGCCCGGAGTTTCCACTTATAGCGCTGTCCAGATTTGCGGGGCCACTTCTCAGTTCCTGCAGGCTGCAGGTCGAGCAGGCTGTCTTGAGCTTTTCGACTTCGACGATGTGCAACGTATTTTGCATTTTGAGTAAAGGAGGGCAACTGCCAGAAATCTTGATCTTTGATCCATCTTACCCTCGATTTGATCTGCATCAAACCATCAAAATCGTGGATTCGTCAGAATGGTCGCCATACTGATGATGAGAATTCAATGAATATTCCCCTGGCGTCTGATCAATACCTGCCGATGGAGGTGGATCTCGATCTGATCCGACGTATGGACCGCAATGGTCCGCGCTACACGTCATATCCGACGGCCGACCGGTTTGTAGAAGCGTTTGGTGCTGAAACTTACCGGTCCTGGGCCGCGCGGCGCAATATAGGCGGTATCCGCCGCGCCCTGTCGATTTATGTACATTTGCCGTTCTGCAGCACGATCTGTTTCTACTGCGCATGCAACAAGGTCGTAACGCGTGACCGCAGCAAAGGTGAGAAGTATCTGGGTTACCTCGGACGCGAAATTGACTTGCAGGGGGCGCTGTTTTTCGATGATCGACTCGTCGAGCAGATGCATTGGGGTGGCGGCACGCCGACGTTTTTTTCCATGAAGCAACTGGCATCGCTGTGTGATCGCCTGAAGCGTCACTTTCTTTTTTCCCCTGATGGCGAATACTCCGTTGAGATCGACCCGCGCAGCGTCGATGCGGCAAGTATGCATGCTTTGCGGGAGATGGGCTTCAACCGTGTCAGTCTGGGGGTTCAGGATTTTGATCCAGACGTGCAGCGGGCTGTGAATCGCGTCCAGAGCGAAGAGCAGACGCTGACGGTAATGGCTGCCGCGAAGCAGGCGGGCTTTGCTTCGATTAATGTCGACCTGATTTACGGTCTGCCCAGGCAGAACCTGCTCAGTTTCAACCGTACACTGGGGCGTGTCATCGCGGCGGATCCGGATCGTATCGCGGTTTACAACTATGCCCATTTGCCGACACGTTTCAAGCCACAGCGCCGCATTCTCGAAGAGGAATTGCCGTCCCCGGTGGTCAAACTCAAGTTGCTGGGTCTTGCCGCGCAGCGACTGGTCGAGGCGGGCTATGTCTATATTGGCATGGATCATTTTGCCAAGCCGACGGATGCGCTGGCACTGGCGCAGCGCAATGAAAAACTGCATCGCAACTTCCAAGGCTACTCGACGCATGCGGAATGCGATCTTGTCGGTCTGGGCGTGTCCGCGATCGGTGCGATCGGGCCGACTTATTCCCAGAATCATCGCGATCTCGAAAGCTATTACGACAGTCTGGACCGCGGCATGCTGCCGGTGGCTCGCGGGATGGAGCTTTCGGTTGACGATCTGCTGCGTCGCGCGGTCATCCAGGCGCTAGCCTGTCAGTTCAGGCTGTCAAAAAAATCCATTGAAATATCATATCTGGTCGAGTTTGACGGATATTTTTCCGTGGAACTGGTCGAATTGCAGCGACTGGCAGCCGATGGCCTGGTGCAGTTGGAAGACGAATGGATTACGGTGACGCCCCGCGGTCGCATGCTGATCCGTAACATCTGCATGGTGTTTGACAAATATTTGCGGCGCGAGCGAGAGACCATGCGGTATTCGCGAGTTATATAGAATTCCGTATGTATTAACGGTCAGCGCACTTTGGTGTCACCCACTTCAGTGTCTATAGTCAGCGCGATATCTGAGGTGCCGACCTGCACGCGTCCGCTGAATCCTTCGAAGTTGCCGGACTGTCGTGTCGCAATGCCGGCTTTAGAGATGCGTGCGCCGATGATTACATTTTTGAAGCGGGAAAGATTCATGCCCGGCGCCATGGCCATGGTGTCATCCAGCACAAACTGCAGCGGCAGGTCGGCGACGCGCTTGCGCAGTATGGCCAGCGGTGCGGGCGGCCCGTCCACTGCGCGGGCAAATATGAAAACGGTGTCGTCCGGTGCGGTCCGTGCCTTGAGTGCGTCAACGATACTGACTGATCCGCTGACCCGAGCGGATTTTTCAGGTGCAGCGCTGGAGTTTCCCGGCTGCACTGTGCCGGGTTGAGCACCGCCGGCCAGTGCCCGAGCCTCGTTAATGCTGGCTTGTACGTCACTGGCCATTTCGGAGCCTGCCGGCAGCAAAGGAATCAGTTTCTGCCAGTGTGCGGCAGCAGCTGCATATTGCTTGTTTTCGAGTGCCATAGCACCGGCAAGCGCCAGTGCCTTGGGATTTTCGGAATCTATGACCAGGGCGCGCTGGATCAGTTTTTCCGGCTCCCCGTTCAGGCGCCGTCCCTGCGACATCGCGAGCACATCAGCGTAATCAACCAGCAGCCGAGCATCGTTGGGTAAACGGGCGGCGGCTTCGGCATAGGCGGCGGCTGATTCATCGAAGCGTTCCAGCGCAGCGTATGAACGTCCGAGCATGATCCAGCCCTCACTATCGTCGGGCGAGGCTTTCATGCGCGCAGCCAGTTTTTCTATCATCTGCTCGACTTGTTCGGGCGTAATGTTGCGCGCCACCTCGCTGGGTGGCGGCGGCGTGAACACCTGGGGCGTGCCTACCATCAGGTACAGCCCGATTGCGGCAAGCGGGATGACGGTAGCGAGTATGGCCGTGGTCCACTTTCCTGCCTGCGGCGGCGCCGCTGCTGCACCGGCTCTGGCGGTATCGTCCAGCAAGCGGCGTTCAAGTTCGCGGCGCGCTTCGGCATGTTGCGCATGGTCGATGGTGCCGGCGGCCAGATCGTCATCGAGTTCGTGCAATTGATCGCGGTAAATGCCGATATTGGCATGTTCTAGTGAAGTGTCAGGAGAGGCTGGGGCGGTTGCGTGCTGCTGGCGCAGCAAGGGCAGCAGGACAAGCAGCAGTATGCCCGCGATCAGCGCGAGGGCCAGCAACAAAAAGGTGATCATGGGCGTTCTTTGTCTCCGGCTCCGAGCAGGGTCTGTACACGAGCCTGCTCGGTAGCGTTCAGCGGCGCGGCTGTCTGGGGGCGACGTTGCAATACCGTGCGCACAAACAGTCCCAGGCCGAGCAGCAGCAACAGCGGCGGACCGAACCACAACAACACGGTAGTCGCCTTGACCGGAGGGCGATACAGCACAAAATCGCCATAACGCGCCACCATGAATTCGATGATTTCGCCTTCGCTCATGCCGGCAGCGAGTTTTTCACGAATCTGATTTTTGAGATCGACAGCCAGTCCGGCATGCGAATCTGCAATCGTCTGGTTCTGGCAGACCAGGCAGCGCAGTTCTTCCGCCAGTGCGGTTACGCGTTTTTCCAGCGCGACGTCGGCGGCTGCGGGCAGTGCTGTGGCGGCGGTGCCGGGCAAGGCCGATGCCATCAGTAAAACGGCTGCGATCAACTTAGTTTGCACGATAGTTTTCACGATTGAGTTCACCGACCAGGGGCAGTATTTTTTCTTTGACGATGCCCGGTGTCACGATGCCGATGCGCTTGTAGCGGATCACGCCCTGTTTGTCGATGACATAAGTTTCCGGTACGCCGTAAACGCCGTAGTCTATGCCGACCTTGCCCTGTTCATCATATGCGGAAAGCAGGTAGGGATCACCGAGCCGTGCCAGCCAGGCGGTGCCGTCTTCACGCTGGTCCTTGTAATTGAGTCCGACGATCGGAATCACACCCGATTTGGACAGTGCCACCAGCACCGGATGCTCTTCGCGGCAGGCCACGCACCATGAAGCCCATACATTGAGTATCCAGACCTTGCCGCGCATGTCTTTTTCGCTGAATTGCTCATCAGCGCGGTGCAGTTGCGGCAGTTCGAAATGCGGTGCGGTTTTGCCAACTAGTGGCGAAGGTACTTCGCGTGGATCGAGTCCGAGCCCGATGCCGAGCAGGACCGCAAGCACGAGAAATGAGCCCAGCGGCAGTACGTAGCGCATCCTGGACCAGCGTGACGCAGTGCGAGGGGGTTCGTCAGCTGGCATGCCGGCTCCCGCCGCGATAACGCCGGTCACTCGCAGCCAGCAGTCCGCCCAGCGCCATGATGACGCAGCCGATCCAGATCCAGTTGATGAACGGCTTGTGCCAGATGCGCACGATCCAGGTGCCGGGCGAGAGTTCCTCGCCCATTGCCACATAGATGTCACGGGTGATGCCACGGTTGATGGCGGCCTCGGTCATCGGCATGTTCTGCACGGTGTAAATGCGTTTTTCGGGATGCAGCGTAGCCACGGCCTGGTCGTCACGACGGACCTCGATGGTGCCGCGCGCCGCGACATAGTTCGGCCCCTTGATTTCCCGGGTGCCGCCGAACCGGAACTGGTGTCCGGCCAGTGTCGTAGTGTCATTGGTTGCCATCCTGACGTCGGCTTCGCTTTGAAAGCCGTTGACCAGGGTCACGCCGATAATGAACACGGCGATTCCCAAGTGTGCGACGTGCATGCCGTAAAAGCTGTTGGTGGGTTTGCGCAAACGCTGCAGCAACCCCTCGCCGCCACCGTTTTTTAACCGCTGCCACAGGCCGAACACGCTGGTACTGATGATCCATGCAGCCAGCAGCAGTCCGAAGCTGGTCAGCCACGACCAGCGTCCCATCATGAAGGGTATGGCGACAGCAGCGAGTATGCTGGTGCCGGCGGCCCAGCGTAGACGCATCGCCAGTTCCGGCAGCGGCGCGGATTTCCAGCGCAGCAGTGGGCCTATGCCCATCAGGAACAGTGCCGGTGCCATCAGTGGCACAAACACCGTTTCAAAATACGGCGGACCGACTGAAATCTTGCCCAGCCCCAGTGCGTCCAACGCCAGCGGGTAGAGCGTGCCCAGCATTACCGCGCCACAGGCTGCCGCCAGCAGCACGTTGTTGGTGAGCAATGCAGACTCTCGCGACACCAGTTCAAAGTTGCCGCCCAGTCCGATGCGTGGGGCACGCCAGGCGAACAAGGCGAGTGACGTGCCGATTACCAGCACCAGGAAAGCGAGTACGAAAACGCCGCGCTTGGGGTCGGTGGCAAATGCATGTACAGAGGTCAGCACGCCGGAGCGGACCAGGAAGGTGCCGAGCAGGCTCAGCGAAAAGGCGCCGATGGCGAGCAACACCGTCCAGCTGCGGAAGGCGCCGCGTTTTTCGGTGATGGCGAGCGAGTGGATCAGTGCGGTGCCGACCAGCCAGGGCATGAACGACGCGTTCTCGACCGGATCCCAGAACCACCAGCCACCCCAGCCCAGTTCATAGTAGGCCCAGAAACTGCCGAGTGCGATGCCCAGCGTCAGGAACAGCCAGGCAACCGTGGCCCATGGTCGCGACCAGCGGGCCCAGGCGGCATCCAACCGGCCTGACAGTAAAGCGGCGACGGCAAAAGCAAAAACGACTGAGAACCCGACGTAGCCCATGTACAGCATCGGCGGATGGATGACCATGCCGGCATCCTGCAGCAGGGGATTGAGGTCGCGTCCGTCAGCGGCAGCCGGCAACAAGCGGTCGAACGGGTTGGACGTCAGCAACATGAAGGCGAGAAAGCCGACACTGATCAGCCCCATGACACCGAGTACGCGCGCGACCATCACATCCGGCAGGCGGCGGCTGAATATCGATACTGCAACTCCCCAGCCAGTCAGCATCAATGTCCACAGCAGCAAAGAGCCCTCGTGACTGCCCCAGGTTGCAGCGATCCGGTAATGCAGCGGCAGTGTGGAGTTGGAGTTGGTGGCGACATTCACTACGGAAAAATCGTTGGCGATGAATGACCAGGCGAGACAACCGAAGGCCAGCGCGACGCACAGGAACTGTCCGCGCGCAGCAGGACGCGCCAGTGCGATCCAGGTGTTGTTGCCATTGGCTGCGCCGACCAGCGGCAGTATGCCTTGCGCCACAGCCAGACACAGCGCAAGTGTCAGGGCGAGCTGGCCGAGTTCCGGAATCATCAGCGTTTATCCGTTGCCGCAGTCGGCATGACAACCGTTTTTGAAGCGGACGGGTTGGCTGCGTGCGCTTTGGCCAGTGCTTCCGCCGCTTCAGGTGGCATGTAATTTTCATCGTGCTTGGCGAGCACTTCGCTGGCGTTGAAGCGGCCGTCCGCACCCAGGCTGCCCTGGGCGACTACACCTTTGCCTTCGCGAAAGAGATCGGGCAATACGCCGCGATAGGCGACAGGGATGCTCTGTGCCAGATCCGTAACCACGAATCGCACGGTGATGCCGTCAGCCTGGCGTTCGATACTGCCCGGCGTGACCAGGCCGCCGATGCGGAATGACCGCCCCTGCGGCGCCTCTTGGGCGGCGACTTGCGTAGGCGTATAGAAAAAAACCAGGTTTTTCTGGAATGCAGACAGTACCAGCGCCGCTGCGATACCCAGTGCGGCGAGACTGCCCGTGATCATGGCGATGCGTTTGTGGCGTGGCTTCATGGTTGCTGTGCTCCGGCGGGCTGACGACCTGCGGCCAGTGCTGCGTGTCGCCGCAGCCGCAAAAAAATAATTTCAGCGATGATCAGCGCGAAGGTCGCGGCATAAGATCCCCATACATAAAACGCATAGCCGCCCATTGCCCAGAAATCATTCCAGCTGTTCCAGTTCATTGCGGTGCTCCTGCGTCTTGTTTGAGCCATTCGGCGCCGTGTTCACGTTCCAGCATGATCGAGCGCACACGATGCAGGGCGGCGGCAATGGCATACAGCCATGCGGCAAGTGCCATCAGCATCATGCCGGTGAGCATGGTTGCCGCCATGGTAGGTGCGCTGGCGAGGCTGACAGATGCGCCCTGGTGCAACGTGTTCCACCACTTGACCGAAAAATAAATGATCGGAATATTGATCACACCGACCAATGCGAGCAAGGCGCATGCGCGGTCTGCGCGCCGCGGATCGTCGATGCCGGATTGCAGTGCCATGAAACCGCAATAGAGGAACAGCAGTATCAGTTCGGAAGTGAGCCGGGCATCCCATACCCACCACGCGCCCCAGGTCGGTTTTCCCCAGAGTGCTCCTGTCCACAGGGCGAGGAAGGTGAACATGGCACCGGTAGGTGCCAGCGCCGAGGCCATCATGTGCGAAAGGCGAGTGTTGAAAGCCAGACCGACGCCTGCCCAGAACGCCATCGCGAGGTAAATGATCATTGACATCCATGCGGCCGGTACATGAATAAAAATGATGCGATAGGCCTCGCCCTGCTGGTGATCGGTCGGTGCGACGAAAAAACCCAGATAGAGTCCGGCCAGGCAGAAAGCGGCCGCCATCCAGCCGAACCAGGGAATCAGCGTGCCCGCGAGCGGGTAAAAAGTCTGTGGAGCGGCGTACTTGAATACGTTGATGCCCCCTGCCAACAGCACCGGCTGGTTCAAAGCTGCTGCTCCCGAGAATTTCTCAAAAAAATAAATGCAATCAACACCATATCATCGCTCAGGTGGCACGTGCAGGCAATGCGACAGTGCGCTCATTCCGCTGAAATACGCAGCGCGGTAGCGATTGCCCACGGCGCAAATGCACCAGCGAGCACCAGTTGTGCGGCCAGCAGCAGGAGGTGCGCTTCACCGCCCAGTCCGGCAGAGACGGCGTCGACTGCGCCTGCCCCCAGTATCAGTACCGGAACGTACAGCGGCAACACCAGTAACGCCAGCAACATGCCGCCACCCCGCAGGCCCAGCGTCAATGCCGCGCCTATCGCGCCGATGAGGGTTAATACCGGGGTGCCCAGCAGCAGTGAGAGCGTCAGCACCGGGGAAAGTTCTGCCGGTAAGTCGAATTGTATCGCGAGTATGGGCGACAGAATGACCAGTGGCAGTCCGGAAATCAGCCAGTGGGCGAATGCCCGCGCGATCACGATCACGCCCAGCGGCGTTGCTGCCAGCAGCATCTGATCGAGCACGCCATCGGCGTGATCGGCCGCGAACATGTGCTGTACCGACAGCATGCAGGCGAGCAGCGCCGCCACCCAGATGATGCCCGGCGCTATGGTGCGCAATAGATTGGGTTCCGGACCGACGCCCAACGGAAACAGGCTGATCACGATTACAAAGAACAGGATCACGGTGGCGATGTCGGAACGGCGGCGCCAGGCCAGCAGCAGGTCGCGGCGAATGACGGCACGCAGCAAGGCGTTCATCGAACGGCACTCTGGTCAAGGTTGAGTTCTGCGGTTGATCCCGCCGCAATTTGCACATCCTGATGCGTGGTCATTACCACCATGCCGCCACCGGTGAGATGGCGGGCGATGATGTCTTGTGCCTGTTGCTGCGCGACGTTGTCCAGCGCGGCAAAGGGTTCATCGAGTACCCACAGGGGCTGCATAGCGCTCAGCGCCAGCCGCGCCAGGGCGGTGCGCCGACGTTGCCCCTGCGACAGCACTTTGACCGGCACATGCTCACGGTCGGCAAGCCCGAAGTGCGCCAATGCCAGTCGTCGCTGTTCAGCGCGGGGCTCGGTACCCGATAGCGCGCACAGGGCGCCGAGATTTTCGCTGGCGGTGAGTTCGTCCTTGAGCGCGTTGGCGTGTCCGATATAGACGAGATGCTTCCAGTATTCCTCGCGCAGGCTGCGGATGTTTTCGCCTTGCCAGCGTATTTCACCAGTAGTGGACGAGAGCAATCCGCACAGCGTGCGCAGCAGGCTGGTTTTGCCGCTGCCGTTCGATCCGGTGACCAGCAATAAGGTGCCGGGTGTCAGGGCGAAGCTGAGGCTGCTGAATAATCTGCGATTGCCGCGGGCAATCTCGATGTCGTGGGCTTCAAGCATGGAGAGAATGGGCAGTGCGATAAGCTGTGGCGGGCGCCACGGGCCGCAAGGCCTGGATGGCAGCCACTACAGTACCACAGAAGAAACGGCGCTGCCGGGCAGCGCCGACTGCGAATTGCGGACGCAGTTAGCGGATGACGCCGCAGGCGACGCGTCCGCCGGCATTGCCGGTGGGGTCGGTCTTGAGGTCGTCCGTGTCCATGTGCACGATGACGGCGCGTCCGACGATGCCATCAGGCCGGTCATTGCTGACGGAGATATCGCCGACCACAAAATTGAATGTGGCAATGCCCTGATCATTGAATGCCAGATTGCCGAGGTCGCCGGCGTGTCGCTGCGGTGCATACGGGCTGCCGTGTTTGTGCTTGTCCGGGTTGAAATGGCCGCCGGTGCTCATGGCTTTGGGGTCACTGCAATCGCCTTTTTCGTGGATGTGAAATCCCTTGGCGCCTTTGATATGTCCGCTGATTCGGCCGCTGACACGGACGATGTCCGGAGCGGCCTGGGTAAACGTGACCGTGCCCTGCACCTGGCTGCCGCTGCGCGGTTCCAGATTGGCCGTGGCTGTTGCAGCTTCGTGTGCAGTTCCTGCGCAGCCGGCGGTGATGCTGATCAGTGCAGCAACAACGATATTCTGGTTCATTAAAATCTCCTTGGAGTTGGCTGTACCAGAACGCGGGAAGGTCCCGTTTCCGCCCACACGGCGATTAATCTATATAAGTAGTTGATTTTATTTATATTATTTTAGCAGCGGACTTGCTGCTTGCAGTATTCGGACAGCGCGATGACCTTGGTTTTTTCAGCAACGCGTTGCTGGGCCTGCGTCGACGAGCCGTGTTCCAGCGTGAGCCGCAGATCGTATTTACTGAAAAACGTGTTGAACAGTTCGCCGCCCAGCGTGCCGGTAGCAAACAGGCTGTCGGTGGCGGGATCATGTTCCAGCAGAATCGCGCACAGCGGTTGCGGCGCGGGACCGCCCATTACGCGGGCGCCGGCAGCTGGATCATATTCGCTGTGTTCCGAGCAGCAATGGATCATGTGCGGTTTGCTGATCCTGGATGCTGTGGACTGGTCGCGATAGCTGATGAAGCTGATCTGCCGTGTGGGATAGGTCAGCTTGTGCGAACAGATGGCTGAATAGCCGACGATGGCGCGCCGCGGGCCGACGCCGCCGGGCCATTGATACGCAGCGCCTTTTTCAGTTTTAAGCGATACGCCTTGCACAGTGGGTTTGCCGAGGTTGAGCAAAAAACACGGCGTTCCGGAGTAGGGATAATTGAACACATAATTTTCACCGACAGTGAGGCGCGAGGCCCGCATGGGCCTGCCCGTGCCGTCAGTGAGCAGGGTGCGCGTGTACTGGCGGGGCTGTGCGTCTCCGATGGCCAGCGCTGGGTGCGTACCCAGTCCGAGGGCTGATGCGGTACAGACACGGATGAAATCGCGGCGTTCCATGAAGGGCACCCCGGAGAAAATACGGTTCTATTGTTGAGAAAGCGTCAGCCTGCTGTCAATAGAATTGTGGCGCGGGCTTTATCAGCTGGTAGGCCGGGGTTCCGGCATGCCGTGGGTTGCCAACAGCTCCAGTGGTGAGACCCGCTCACGCCAGTAGGTTTTTCTGATTTCACTGCGCAGTAGATCCTCGTCACGGCCTTTGACGAAAAACTTGTGGACCTCACCCTCATTAATCGCTGCTGTTGCGGTGTCGAAGTCGCCGACGCCACTCAGCATGACGCGCACCGCGTCCGGGTACATCAGTTTGACGCGCCGCAGGAACTCCACGCCATCCATGTCCGGCATGTTCTGGTCTGAGACCACCATGCCCACGCGGTGTGTTGCGAGCAGATCAAAGGCTTCGCGGGTGGTAGCGGCGCCCAGCACCTGATGACCATCGCGGCGCAGCAGGTGTGAGGTTAGTGCCAGGTGATCACGGTCGTCATCCACCACCAGCAGGGCTGGTATGTCTGTTGTCCCTTCCGGCAACCGCGCCCGGTGCAGCAGGTGTCCATCAGCCAGCAGCTTGATGCAGGCGTCAGCGGGCAGGGGGCGGGAGAACAAATAACCTTGGGCCTCGTCGCAGTGGTTGTCGCCAAGAAAGGCCAGTTGTTCCTCGGTTTCCACGCCTTCGGCCACAACTTTGAGTCCGAGACTGTGTGCCAGCATAATCACGGTTCTGGCGATTGCCGCGTCATCCGGATCTATGGTGATGTCGCGGACGAACGAACGATCGATTTTCAGCGTATTGAGGGGAAGTCGTTTCAGATAGCTGAGACTGGAATAGCCGGTACCGAAGTCATCGGCGGACAAGCGGATGCCCAGGGTATTTAGCTCCGTCAGCACGATGATGGCCTGTTCCGGATTTTCCATCAGCGAACTCTCGGTAACTTCAATTTCGATCAGATTCGCGGGGACTTTGAATTCGGACAGGGCGCGGCTGAGTGTGGTGGAAAAACCGGCATGACGCAGTTGTCGTGCCGAGAGATTGATCGCGACCGGCACCGGGGTGATTCCGGCTTCGCGCCAGGCATGAATCTGGGCACACGCCGCACGGGTGACCCAGTCACCGACCTGCACAATCAGCCCGGTTTCCTCCAGCAAGGGGATGAACTGATCCGGCGCCACCAATACACCATCGGGTGATTGCCAGCGCAGCAGCGCTTCGAAGCCAGCAATCTCGCCACTGGTGATGTCGACTTTGGGCTGGTAGTGCAATATGTATTCGCCGCGCTCCAGCGCGCGGCGCAGTTTGACTTCCAGGCGCAGTTTTTCCGTGGTGCGCTGGTTCATCTCAGCGGTGTAATACTGGAAATTGTTGCGGCCGGCCGCCTTGGCGCTGTACATCGCGGCATCGGCGTCGCGGATCAGGGTTTCCATGCTGTCGCTGTCATCCGGGTACAAGGTGATGCCGATGCTGGCGGTGACGCAGACTTCGTCACCATCGAGATTAAACGGTGCCGTCAGGGCATCGATAATTTTCTGGGCGACATGTCCCGCATTCTGCGGATCAGACAATGAGGACAGGATCATCGCAAATTCGTCGCCACTCAACCGGCCTACGGTGTCGCTGGGGCGCAGGCATTGCGTGAGGCGCGCAGCCACCTGTTGCAGCAGCACGTCGCCGGCGGCATGGCCCAGCGTGTCGTTGACCAGCTTGAAGCGGTCCAGATCCATAAACAGTACGCCAACCATCCAGTTGTTGCGCCGCGCCTGTGCCAGTGACTGCTGGAGCCGGTCATGGAACAGTACGCGGTTGGGCAGGCCGGTTACGCTGTCATAGTGTGCAAGATGGTCGAGATGTTCGCGCGCCTGTTTGCGCTCGGTCACGTCTTCGGCGATGCCGGTAATGCGATAGATTTCGCCTTGAGCATTTTTTACCGGAAAGGCGCGGTCGTGCATCCAGCGTACCGTGCCGTCCGTGTGCTGCAACCGGTATTCGATGTCATACGTGCCCTGCGGCGCCAGTTTTTTTCTGGCGTATTGCACCCGTCTGCGGTCTTCTTCATGTACTGCCTGCAGCCAGGCACGCGGGTCCTGCATCAAATCCTGCAGTGGCCGGCCAGTGACTGCCTCGTAAGCCGGACTGGCATATATCGTTGTCTGCTGTTTGGCATCGGTGATCCAGAATACCTGCGGCACGTGCATGGCAAGCTGACGGAACTGTTCGTCAGTTTCCTGCAATGCCTGAACTATGCGCTGATGCTGTGCTTGCAAATTGAACCCGGTCAGTGCGAGCGAGATGTCGCCGATCATGTCGTGCAGCAGCTTGACCAGTTCGTCATCAAAAAAATTGGTTTCGGTCGCTTTCAGCGCCAGAATTCCGATGGTCTGGCCGTCACAAGTCAAGGGCAGGGTGGCCAGCGCACGGAAGCCGTGGCGTCTTGCGGTTTCCCACCAGGGGGCGCATATCGGATCGTTGAGCATGTCGTTGCAGATCACGATGCGGTTTTCGCGTATGGCGAGGCCTGCAGGTCCCCGTCCTTCCGGCATTGCGGGGTTGACTGCGGTGTTCATGCCGAAAAAAAAGTCTTCATTGACGCCGGCGCAAGCCACCATTTCCAGTCGCTGTGTTTCTGATTCCAGAGTGCGAACCCAGGCTGCGCTGAAGCCGCCTTCCTCAACCGCGATGCGGCAGACCGCATGAAACAGCGTCTCCCGGTCATGGGCGCGGACGATGGCGATGCTGGTTGCACTCAGCGTACTGTAGAGCCGGTTGAGCCGCAGTACCCGGTGTTCCGCCTGCTTACGTTCCGTGATGTCCTCAACAACCCGGATCAGGTACAGCGGCGTGCCGTTTTCGGCGCGGGCGACGGATACCGTGCGGTTCACCCAGAACAGGCTGCCGTCCTTGCGGCGATAACGGATTTCGCCGGAATAACTGGCGATCTTGTTGTCCAGCAACTGCTGCCGCCGTTCCTGCTGGCTGGCCCTGTCGTCGGTGCTGACTATGTTGTCGGTGTGTAGCTTGAGCATTTCCTCACGGTTGTACCCCAGCATCTCGCACAACTTGTGATTAACCATCAGGTAACGGTTGTCCAGCGAGGTGTGGGCAATACCCACGGTCGCCTGTTCAAAAGTGGCGCGGAAACGTTCCTCGGCAATTTTGCGTTCCGTAATGTCAGTGATTACACCGCCGATGGCGTATACCCCGTGATTCGTGTCGCGCAGGGGAAAGCGGGTGACGAGGGCAGTGTGCGGCCCGTCGGCATACTCCGCCTGCTCTTCAAATATCATGGCGACGCCTGACTCCAGCACCTTGCGATCGTTCTCACGAAACTGGGTGGCTTCTGCGTCAGGGAAGACTTCTTCGGTGGTTTTGCCGAGTACCGCATCGGCGTGTTTGTTGAACGCCAGCAGGAACTGGCGATTGACATGCAGGTAGCGCCCCGCCATATCCTTGGTGAAAGTAATAGAAGGGGTGTTTTCTAGGAATGCGCCGAATCGTTGCTCAACCTGGCGTGTCTGTTCGTGCAGCCTTTGTTTCTCGAGCACTGCAGCAACGGCGGAGGGTAATCGGCCCAATCTGTCCTTGAACAGAAAATCGGCTGCACCCAGCCGCATGATTTCGACGGCCTGTTCTTCGCTGACACCGCCGGAGATCAGAATGAAGGGTATGTCGGCATGGGATTCGAGCAGCACGGCAAGTGCGCGCAATCCATTGAATTGCGGCAGGCTGTAATCCGACAGTACGATGTCGGGCCTGGCAGCCAGCGCTTCCCGGTATTCCAGCTCAGTTTCAACCCGGGTCCATTCCAGGTCATAACCGGCATTGCGTAGATTGCGCGCGATGATATCCGCGTCGATGACTTCGTCTTCGACAATCAGGACGTTTAATTTCATGCTCGCGGTCGTCACGCGCGGGATCCTCGCAATCCGGGAAGTTCAGTTGCTGCCGGCAGCGGCTGTTGGTGAGGCGTGCGAGCCTGAGGGGGCGCTATCCATGCATGCAATGGCGAAAGGCAGTGCCGGTAAGTATCAATAATCTGCACAGCGCATTCCCAAGTTTTTGCCCGGGTGCAGAATCATGCCCTGAGCAATTCAAATTCGGGCAATTATGGCGCATTTACGGCTGTCCCTGTAAGGGCAGATTTCACTGCGAACCGGCCATGCGCTGAGATTCGGTATGTCCATGCCGAGTGCAAGGGAATGCGCGGGAGTTATTCGTGCGAATTAACGGCAATATGGGATGCGAATACATGCGACAGAGCGAAGATCACACGATTGCTGGAATGCGTGCGACCATCTATCGCAGGCAATCACGTATGGTTCGGGACCTGACAATCAACGCTACGGAGATTTTTCAACAAGCTGCTGCTGCATGCTGCGGACGTCAGGTGGCCACGAAGTTTTGATGTAGGCGAGTACTGCCCAGATGTCTTCATCGCGCAGGGTGCCGCCAAAGGCAGGCATGTCGCTCTGATAACCCGGCGGAGCATACCGGCCGGGTACCAGGCCGTGTTTGGTGATGCCGAACAACATGCTGTCAGGGTGATGCCAGGTGTGTCCGGAAGCGTCGTGTGGTGGCGCCGACAGCCGGCCATTGGCGAGGCGATTACGCCAGTCGGGTTGGCCTTCAAGTTGAATTCCGTGGCAACCCGCGCAATGTTGTGCATAAATCGCTTTTCCGCCTGCCACTTGCTGCATATTTTCTGGATCGGCAGTTTGTAATGATTTGCCGTCGATCCAAAGAGCGGCGACGACCACAATCGCCAGAAGCGCAATTGCAATTGCGAGCAGACCCATGCCGATTTTGTTGCGTGTTTCTGGATTCATCTGCTCACCATGCCGGAGTTTTTCCGGAAAAATCAGTAAATGCCGTTCACTGCAGTCTTGTTTTCCGCAACCGCAGCGCGTTGGTGACAACTGACACTGAACTCAAAGCCATCGCGGCACCTGCAACAATAGGCGATAGCAACAGGCCAAAAGTCGGGTAGAGTACGCCCGCAGCCAACGGGATGCCGAGCGCGTTATAGCCGAAGGCGAATGTCAGATTCTGCCGGATATTGCGCATTGTTGCGCGTGACAGTGTCGCGGCACGTGCAATGCCGCGTAGATCGCCTTTGACCAAAGTTACCCCCGCGCTTTCCATGGCAACATCGGTGCCGGTGCCCATGGCAATGCCGACATTGGCTTGTGCCAGCGCCGGGGCATCGTTGATGCCATCGCCTGCCATGGCTACTTTCCGTCCTTCGGCCTGCAGGCGCTTTACATGACCGGCTTTGTCTTCGGGCAGAACTTCTGCAAGCACCTCGTCGATGCCAAGATTGCGTGCGACGGCTTCCGCGGTGCGGCGTGAATCGCCGGTCAGCATGACAATGCGAACCCCGGACTTCTTCAGGGCTGCGATTGCATCAGGCGTGTTTTCCTTGACCGGATCAGCGACCGCCGCAATTCCGGCAGCGACACCGTCCACACCAAGAAATACTACGGTCTTCGCGTCAGCGCGCAGCTTCTCGGCCTGTTCTTCCCAGCGCTTTGAATCGATGTTGTGTTGCTTCAGGAAATCGCGGCTGCCGACGAGAATTGTTCTTCCATCAATCTTCGCTTGCACTCCTAGACCGTTGATGGCCTCAAACGACGACGCTTTTTTCAGTGTAAGACCGCGTGTTTTGGCGCCTTCGACAATGGCGTGAGCGATGGGGTGCTCGGACAGTTGTTCCACGGCCGCCATTAGAGCGAGGGCTTCGTTTTCCTGGAGGTCGACGACAGCGAAATCCGTGAGCGCCGGTTTGCCCAGCGTCAGCGTACCGGTCTTGTCCACAACCAGGGTGTCAATGTCGCGCATGTGCTCGATGGCTTCCGCGCTGCGGAAGAGGATGCCTGCGCGGGCACCTTCCCCCATGGCGACTGTCATTGAAATCGGTGTAGCGAGGCCAACTGCGCAGGGACAGGCAATGATCAATACGGCGATGGCATTGATCAACGCATAGGTGAGTCGGGGCTCCGGGCCCACGAACCACCAGACCAGCGCGGTTACAATGGCGATGACCACCACGACTTGTACAAAGTATGCAGCGATCAAATCCGCGAGTCGCTGAATCGGTGCGCGGGTGCGCTGTGCTTCGGCCACCATATGCACAATCTTGGCAAGCAGCGTATCCGAGCCTATGCGCTCGGCACGAATGGTCAGAGAGCCTGTGCCATTTACAGTCGCGCCGGTCACCTTGTCACCCGCGGATTTGGCAACCGGAACCGGTTCACCGGACATCATTGATTCATCCACCCGGCTTTCGCCTTCGAGAACAACCCCGTCAACCGGCACTTTGTCACCGGGTTTTACGCGCAGCCGGTCACCGACCACTACGGCGTCCATTGGAAGCTGTTCTTCGGTGTCGTCGTCGTTCAGGCGCCACGCCAGATTGGGAGCGAGTTGCAGCAATTTCTGAATCGCCTCGCTGGTCTGCCCCATGGCACGCATCTGTAAAACGTCACCGAGAATGACCAGAGTGACAATGACGGCGGCCGCTTCGAAATAAGTGCCGACTGCACCGTCGTGCTCACGGAATTCCTGCGGGAACATGTCGGGCAGGAAAATCGCCGCTAGACTGAACAAGTAGGCGAGTCCCACGCCCAGTCCGATTAGTGTGTACATGTTGAGTGCCCGGTGCGCTAGGGATAGCCAGAACTTGTGAAGAATTGGCCAGCCCACCCACAGCACCACAGGCGTACCCAGAACAAATTCGATCCAGCCTCGAGATCGTGGTTGCAGGCCAAAGAGATCATGAATGCCGATCATCGGCGACATCGCAAGTACTACCAGAGGAATTGACAGTGCGACCCCGACCCAAAGGCGCATTGTGAGGTTGCGCAACTCGGAGTCATCTGTTTCGCCAGTGCCGGCTATGGGCACCAGTGCCATACCGCACTTTGGGCAGGAACCCGGCCCTTCCTGTACGATTTCCGGATGCATGGGGCAGGTGTACTGGGCGCCAGTGGCCGGAACTACGGCCGCGGGCGGCGCGGACTTGGCGAGGTATTTCGTCGGATCGGACTGGAACTGCGTCAGGCAATGCTTGCTGCAGAAGTGGTACGTCACGCCGGCGTGCGCGTGTGAACCGGCTGCCGATTGTGGATCTACCTTCATGCCACAAACAGGGTCGGTCGCCTTCACTGCACCTGCGTGATCATGGTGATGGTCATGTTCGTGATGATCGTGCTTCATTTCTGCTGCCTCGTAAAATATTATGTCGGAGCCGGACTTGGAATGCTGTGCCGGACAAACAATTTCCGGCGAAGCGCCCGATAAGCGATCGTCATTAACGGCGGCAGGATCAGCCACTGCAACAACGGTGAAAGACCGATGCCAAGGATCATCGGCATACTTGCCGCATAGCCCCAGCTGCTGATTTGATAGACGTTGTACCATTCGCTCCAAGCGGTGAAAGCGACCGCTCCAACGGTGACAATCGCACCGCCGGCCCAAGGAGACGACACAGGCCAGTCTGCTTGCCGGAGCGCAATGCCGGCCAGTGCGAACATGGTCAGTGCGATTACGACATCGCCCAAGGTGCAGTGGACCAGAGACCATGCCACAGTTAAGCGATCCGCCTCAGCCCAGAGGGTATAAAGCCTGACATGAGCGATTTCCCACGCCAGGTTCAGCACGAAGGCGAGCGCTGACCACAAGCCGGCACGCACGATGATTCCGGATTTTCCCGTAACCATTTCTACGCTCATCGGTATGCTTTTGTTGGTTAACTGGCGATATGGCGCTTCTTCTGCTCGAACTCATCTTGCCCGATCTCGCCCCGGGCATAGCGATCTTTGAGAATATCGAGCGCATTTTTTTCAGTGGGGTTTTGTCCAGAACGCTTGCCCAAGGAACTGAAGAACCAAATCGCCAGGGCAATCGGCACCAGCCATATCAGGAGCATTCCAAAACCACCGCCAAACATCCAGCCACCATGATCATATCCAAACATGTTGTGTTCCTTTCACATTAACGAGCCGCTGTTGAGGTAATTCATGCCGTGATGGAAGGTCACGGTGCCGAGATCAGTCAGATTTCGCCTGAGCGCATGGGTAAAAGCGATCAATGAAAAAATTATATAGCGGTGCAAAAATCAGTCCGATGTAAATGCCGTATAGAAAGGTTTCGACCAGTCCGAGAAAAAAACTTGGCCAAGTGAGCCATGTAAATCCCGGTAACAGCTTCAGCCAGGTTTCATACATGCGCTGGTCAAAGGTCAAGTCGTAGGCCACGCAGAGCACATAGGAGACAGTCAGAAAAGATCCGGCTGTCAGTCCGACAACGCGCCAATCAAGTTTGCCCATGATGATGTCCTTCCTGCTGTTGTTCACCGTGCGCGGAGGGGCTAATGTATTTAGCCGATGCCTGCTCAAATTTGTCTCGACACGAGTTTGAGCAGAAGTAAAAAGTCGTGCCCTCACGCACTGCAGCCGCTTTGGTGTTTTTCGGATCGACATTCATGCCGCACACTGGGTCCTTGGTATTTCCGCTGGGTTTTGTATTATCGTGTCCGCCATGGCTGTGCCCCCCCATCATGTGTGCGCCACAGCCGTAACGCATCATCACAAAGAACAACCCGCCCCAGATCAGAAACCAGCCGAGGCTTTTCAGACTTTCCGCATCCATGGTTCGTCTCCTTTTCGTTTTCCGTGCATCAGATTCGTATTGAATCGCTGGTCCCGATGACCTCGATTAGCGTGAGTATGCAAGCTGATGTCCTTCGCCTGCGGACAAGGTAATGGTGTTGATCAACTTGAATTGTTTCTGGTCGACAACCCAGATCTGTGGTTTGGCGCTGCTGGATACGTACACTTTTCCTGTGCCGGGAACTACTCCAAGGTGATAGGGTGCAGGTGAAAGTGTCAGAGTGCGCATGCCCCCTGTTTCCGTGTCTAAAGCAACCAGCTTGTCCCCAGCGCGATCGCTTACGAAAAGCGTACGACCATCGTCACCTAGATCGATTCCGTGAATATTTTTTCCTGCGGCGAACTCGCGCTCAATTTTTCCGGTGAGTACGTTGACAACAGATACTTTTCCGACGCGGGCACTGGCAACGAAAATTCGCTGCTGGTCACCCGAGAACACCATGTGCTCCGGGGTTGCGCCGGCATCCAGGCGGCGGACAACCTTCCATTCCGGAATACCGACCTCGGTCAGCGTGCCATCACCGGTGTTGCTGACGAAAGCACGTTTTCCATCGCGCGTGATCAGCGTGTAGTTCGGAGTTTGGCCGGTCTTGATCGTGTGGATAATTTTTTCTGTCGTTATGTCGAGCACGGTAATGTATCCGCGACCGAGGTGTGTTGAGATTATGTAGCGCCCGTCGGGCGTGATTGCTTGATGATGTGTGGAGCCTGCAACCGGAACCGTTGACATCACGTGGCCGTGTACCGGATGAATAATGAACAATTTGCTGTTCGGGCGGTCAGTCGGGGCACCTTGTGGAAGCGGTGTTTCAGTCAGACTTCCGGCGATCAGGTACTCGCCATCCGGGGTCGCCACCAAGCCGTGAGGGTTTTCCACGCCGGTGTAAGTTTTGGTGATCTGCCCGGTTTCAGGATTTACGGCAATAACCTGGTTGGCCGAACCCAGAGCGATGTAAACGGTTTTGGTGGCGCTGGCTAGTCCTGTTGTGGCAACGAGCAGCATCGCAACCAGGGCACTCGTGATTGATTTCTTGTGTGTCATGTTTATGTTCCCTAGGGGTATCGGTCTGGTTCGCGCTGCTTCCAACGCGAACCAGAAAGGTCATCTCATCGGCATGGATTGGTTCATCTGGTCATGCTGCACCATCTGCTCCATCATCATCTGCATCATGTCCATGCGTTGATCCATCATGTCCTGACGCTGCTTGGGGTCCATGCCGGGCATTTGACTTCCGCCCATCCCGGGACCCATGGCACTACCCTGGCCGCCCATACCACCGCCAGTTCCACCTGGGCCCATACCCATGCCGCCCTGTCCACCCATCATCGGCCCCCCCATGCCGCGCATCATTTGCATGTTGCTCTGCATTGCCTGCATGTGATCCTGTAACAGCTTCTGCCGCTCCTTGGGATCCTTGGTCTGGCGGATCTTGTCCATCTGCTGCTGCATGCTCTTGAAGTTGCCCTGCATTTGCGAAGATTGCTTGTCGTTCATCATGCCCATTGCTGCGGGTGTTCCGGCACCGGACTTGGTCGAGGAACTTTCGTGTGCAATTGCGGCAGGTGTGGTGGCAATCAAAAGTGCAAGCATCGAAGTCGTAATGACGGTTTTCATGATTTCTCCATGAGTTGATGGCGCGGGGTTGCTCCGGAAAAAATTCCCAGACACGGTAATGCAATAAGGAGTTATTGCCGGCGGTTGGCGCCGGGCAGACGGCTAACTGCGGAAGTTGCCGAAGAGGATGAAGCGGGGTGTTGCTTGGATGGAAATGCCAGACCAAACGGTGGTCGATTGGCCTCTTGTATTCCCAAAGGGAGTCACGTCGTCATTCAAACTCAATGGCGGCGGGTTGTCGTTCACCGTTGCTTGTGCTGGCCCGACTTCCTGTGCCTGCGGGGATGTGAGGTGGCAATGCCGGGGCTCATCTGCCGGAGTCGTGTGATGTACTATTGTGTCCGCGGAGACATCTGCCTGATGCTTGCCCAAAACACTATGCGAAGACGCGGCAAGCATCGGCGAATTAGCATTGGAGCCAGTCGCTGACGCCGTTAATGGCGTGAGTAGCAGCAGGGCGGCTATTCCGAGCAGCCGCCCGATACCAAAACATGAGGTGCCAAACTTTTTCATACAAAGGATTATCTACGCCTGATCTCAGCGGGTATTGATGTAGATCAATTCCCAATGTGTCTGGGGGCTGTTACGGTATATTTTTCAAACTGTCACGCACCCGCTCCAGACTTGCCTTCACTTCTTTGCCCAGTGCATGTACGGCGGGGTTGTCCACGAGTTTCAGGACGGTATCCGGATCCATGAAACCTACCCATATTTTTCCATTGTCTTCCTCGCGCACCACCACATTGCAAGGCAGCAGGAGGCCGATGTCGGGGTCTGATTCGATGGCCCGGTGTGCCAGCGGTGGGTTACAGGCGCCGAGGATGCGATAAGACTTGCGGTCAATGTTGAGCTTGGTCTTGAGGGTTGCTTTGACGTCAATGTCGGTCAGAATGCCAAAGCCTTCTTTTTTGAGTGCTTCGGTGACATCGTTGATGGCTTTGTCGAATTTTGTGTTGAGGGTGATGCTGAATCCGTACATGTATTTTTCCTTTTAAGAGCCGGAGCTATAGGCTGTGTGCGGCGATTGCATTTGAGTTGTGTCTGGGGCGAATGCGGTGATTGCCCGCGAGGAGGCTCCCGCGTAAACAGGCCCTAATATTTCACTTTGATCTTGTCCATGTCTTTCCTGGAAATGGCGGGGACTTTTCCGCGCGCTTCCCAGCGGTTGTGTTTCCAGGCATCTTTCCCCACCCATTCCTTGAAAATCTTTAAATTTTTCTGGCGCTCTTCCTCTGTAGCGCCCAGGTTTTGATACATGTTTCCCGGTTTGCCGTCACTCGCGTTTTTCCCGTCGTCGAGTCTTCTCATGAGAGCGCCGGAATCGGGCCAACCGACGAAAAAAATCAAATCAGCATAAGTGTCCATTCTCGGACCCTTGAGCATCGCTTCAAATTTCTTCTTGTTTTCTGAAAAGTCGCCAAGATAGGGGGCGTCCGCACCATGACAAACCGAGCATTTCTGTGCCCATAGCGGTCGAATATCTTTTCGGTAAGTGACTTCCGCTGATATGACCTGAGTTGACGCGAACATCAATAAAATTGCCGACAATACGCTAGGTTTCATGGGGTGACCTTTTTGAAACGTTGGTTTTTCATTTTCAACACTGATTTGATGATGCGCGATCGACGGTTACAAAGTCTGTGTGGCAACGTACGCAGCCCGTGCCTTCCTTGGGTCCGTGACGAAGCGTGTTTTTTGCATCCATATCGACTTTATGCACCCCACCATTTGTCATCGGTGCGTGCGTCGTGGCGTGAACGATGACTGGCAAGGTCAGTGCGAAAAAAAGAGCTGTGATAATTCTGTGTTTCGTGGTTGTGATCCCTCGTTGTTGATCAGGGTTATCTGGGGTGGCTGCGGTAGATGGAATGACGGCCGTTGTTGTGCACGAGCAGCACATCAAACGGATCGCTCCTGGCGCCTTCCATGCCGGGTGAACCGGCAGGCATGCCTGGCACTGTCAGGCCGCGTGCCCGAGGTTTCTCCGCCAGCAGGCGTTTGATATCACTCGCCGGTACGTGACCCTCAATGGCATAACCCCCTGCCACGCCGGTATGACAGCCGGCGAGTGTGTCGGGAATGCCGTGATCGCGACGGACTGCACCAGCGTCCTGAGTCGGAATGGGCTTCACACGGAAGCCGTTTGCACGCAGATGTTCCATCCACGCGCCGCAGCATCCTCAGTTCGGGTTGTAGTGAACTTCGATTTCAGTTTTTTCCTGTGCTTGCGCCAGACCGGAAATGGTCATTGCGGCACAGGCCATCAGTGTCAATGTTGCGCGTCTTCTGTTCATGTGTTGCTCCTCTATTCGACGGTGACTTTGCCGACCATGCCCGCTTCCATGTGACCGGGAATCAGGCAGGCGAAATCCACTTCGCCGGCCTTGTCGAACTGCCAGACGATGCCGCCGCGCTGACCGGCGTTAAGCGTAATCATGTTGGGTTCCGCGTGTTTCATGTCGGGCATTTTGCGCATCATTGCGGCGTGTTCCTTCAATTCCTTCAGGGTGCCGATGACCATTTCATGCGGAATCTTGCCGGAGTTCTTGATGAAAAAGCGGATCGTTTCACCGGCTTTGACCGATACCTTACTCGGTGTGAAGCGCATGGTGTCATCCATGGTGAGGGCAATGGTGCGGCTGACCTTGGTCGGATCGCCGGCCTTGCCTGCGGCCGACGCATGCGCATCCTTGTGCATGCCTCCCATGTCGTGGCCGTGGCCGCCTTTGTGTTCGCCGGCGGCCAGTGCCAGAGCAGGAATTGCGCTCAACAGCAGTATCGAAAGTAATTTTTTCATGTTCAGCCTCTTGGATTGAGTTGATGTGGATGTGTAAAAACGGGATGGTTGGTGATTCGTTGCTTAGAACCAGATGCGGACACCGGCAACCCAGCGGGTTTCACCGGCGGTTTTTCCATCTGCGCGGGCGAGATCCGCAGTTCTGCCGAACTTGCTCACGCGCTCGACGCCGATGTACGGCGCAAACTGGCGGCTGAATTCGTAACGCAGGCGCAAGCCGGCGACGCTGCTGGACACGCCGTTGCCGATTTCCAATGCCGGATCGCTTTTTCCGTAGTAATTGATTTCAACGCGGGGTTGCAGGATCAGCTTTTGCGTCAGCAGCAGTTCATATTCCGCTTCCAGTCGCGCAGCGGTCCGGCCGTTGTCACCGATGTAAGCCGCAGCATCGACTTCGAACCAGTAGGGCGCCAGTCCCTGTACGCCCAGGGCCAGCCAGGATCGCCCGGGACCAATGCCGCTGTCATGGCGTACGCCCGCTTGGACGTCCCAGAAGGTGGCGATGGCGTGGCCCCACAACAGTTCGGTGCGGGCTTCCTGCAGCCTGCCTCTGGCCACATCGCCTTCGGCCTTGATGACCAGGCGGTCATAGGAATTGCCAAACCAGGCCTGCGCGTCATAAACCGTGTCGTTATTGTTGCGTCCGTAGCCCCGCTCCAGGCGGTCGATCAGCAGCGATGCGAATGTGTGCTCGTCGGCCATTCTCAGTCGCGGCGTTCCAGGCGTAGAGTAGGGTCCCTTGTCCAGGGTATAGCCGCCGGAATAACCATGCGGATCACGCGCATCAGCAGGTGCCGGGCCGCCCTGCATGTTCATGTCCCCATGGTCCATGCCAGTCATTCCCGACATCGATTCCGGTTGTGCGGATTTCGATGTGGAATCCATGTTGCCGTGGTCCATTCCCTGCATGGAATCTGCTTTGACCGGGGCGTCTGGCATTTTCATATCGCTATGGTCCATGCCAGGCATTGAGTGATCCATGCCTTGCTTTACCGCTGACGCCGGTTCGCTTTGCTGATGCTGAGAGTGATCGGCCGTACCGCCATGGGTTTGTGACCATGCTGGTGCTGCACTGAGCAGCAAGGCCAGAAAAGCCAGCTGATTCATTCGTATAGTCATTCCTGAATTCCTGTTGTGTCGTTTCATGTTTAGGCCACCACCACTTCGCGGAACATGCCTGCATCCATGTGGAACAGCAGATGGCAGTGCCAGGCCCAGCGGCCCATGGCATCGGCTGTCACCAGGAAACTGATGCGCTGCGCCGGTTGCACGGGGATCGTGTGGCGGCGCACCTGAAAGCGCCCGTCGGGTTGTTCCAGTTCGCTCCACATGCCGTGCAGATGCATGGGATGCGTCATCATGGTGTCGTTGTGCAGGATGATGCGCACTCGCTCACCAAACCGCAGGTGCACCGGTGTTGATTGGCCGAACTCCAGGCCGTCGAAGGACCAGGTGTAGCGTTCCATGTTGCCGGTCAGGTGCAACTCGACTTCCCGTTCAGCGCCACGGGGGTCCATCGGCCCGCCCACGGTGTGCAGATCATTCAGCGTCAGTACTCGGCGGCCGTTGTTGCGCAGGCCGATGCCGGGGTCGTCCAGATTGGTGCGCGCCATGTCTACGCGCATGTCGGTGCTCGGCCCGTACTCGGTGCGGGCATGGCGGGCGCGGGTGCTGGGCGCTGCCAGCGGATTGCCTGCGCCCATGCCTGGCATTGCGTGCTGGCTGTGGTCCATGGCCATACCCGGCATTGCATGTTTACTGTGATCCATGGCCATGCCGCCATGATTCATGCCCTGCATACTGCCTGGTTGACTCGTGCCGGACGATTCGCCGTGATTCATTCCCGCCATACCGCCCATGCCACCCATGCCACCCATGGCACCCATCATGTCCGACATGGTCAGCCATTCAGCCTTGTCCAGCGCAGGCACTGCGGCCGTCAAACCTTCGCGCACGGCCAATGTGCCCCGGGCGTAGCCGGTGCGGTCCATGGACTGGGCATATACCGTATACGCGTCATCGGTCGGCGTCACTACGACGTCATAGGTTTCGCCGGCACCGAAGCGGAACTCGTCCACGGTGACCGGATCGACGTTCAAGCCGTCTGACTGCACCACAGTCATTTTCAGTCCCGGGATGCGCACGTCGTAGAACGTGTTGCTCGAACCATTGACGAAGCGCAGGCGCACTTTTTCTCCGGGCCGGAACAGGCCGGTCCAGTTGCCGTTGGGCGTGGTTCCGTTCATCAGGAAGGTCATGGTGCTTGCCGACAGGTCCGCAAGGTCCGTGGGGCTCATGCGCATCTGGTTCCACATTTTCCGCTTGTCGACAGCGGACTTGAGGCCGTCGCGCGACGCATCCTGGAAGAAACTCATCACAGTCGGCTGGTTGTAGTTGTAGTAGTCGCTCATCGACTTGAGCTTGGAGAACACCCGCATCGGATCCTCGTCGGTCCAGTCGGACAGGACGATCACATGCTCGCGATCAGCGCGTATGGTTTCGCCCCCGGCTGGTTCGACGACGATGGCGCCGTACATGCCGGTCATTTCCTGGAATGCCGAATGCGAGTGGTACCAGTAGGTGCCGCTTTGTTCGACCTTGAAGCGATAGGTGAAGGTTTCACCGGGCCGGATACCAGAAAAACTGAGGCCCGGCACACCATCCATCTCGAACGGCAGGATGATGCCGTGCCAGTGGATCGAACTGTCTACACTCAGTTTGTTGGTGACGCGGATGGTGACTTCTTCGCCTTCGCGCCAGCGCAGCGTCGGTGCGGGAATTGATCCGTTGATTGCGGTAGCAATGCGTGGACTGCCGGTAAAATTCGCGGGCATTTCAGAGATGGTCAGATCAAATTCAGTGCCACGCAGGACGGGAACCTTAGCGCCCGCTTTGCCGGAATTCTGTGCCCAGCCCGGTGCGGACCATGCCGACAGGCCGAACAGCACGCCTCCGGTTACCAGTCCCTGCACAAATCGCCGGCGCGGCGGATTTGGTACGGCCAGGGGAATTGAAGATTGACGTTTCATGGGTGCTGTTCCTCCAGTAGAAAAATTCAGGCAGCTAAAGCCAATTCATGGGCCAATTCATGGCGCCAGACTGCATTGATGACTGCGAAATGCAGCATAGGCAACGGTCACTGACTTGAGGATGACGCGAACATTACAAATATGTAATATTCACGTCATCTTGATGGCAGCAGTCAGCTCGTAAAGTCTTCGTTACGATATCAGCGGCATCTGGTTGGACAAAGTGCCGACGCCACCCTGCCTGGAGATTCTAGTGAAGCTATTGGTTGTTGAAGACGAGATCAAAACCGCAGATTACCTGCGCCAAGGGCTTATCGAAGCCGGCTTTATCGTCGATCTCGCACGTACGGGTTTCGATGGTCGGCATCTCGCCACTACCGAGACTTATGATCTGATCATTCTGGATGTCATGTTGCCGGACATCGATGGCTGGCGCATCCTGCAGTCGTTGCGTGAAACCGAGTTGAATGTTCCCGTTTTGTTTCTGACCGCGCGTGACAGCGTTTCCGATCGTGTCAAAGGTCTGGAACTCGGCGCCGATGACTACCTGGTAAAGCCATTTGCATTCTCCGAGTTGCTGGCGCGGGTCAGAACCCTGCTGCGAAGAGGCAATGCGCCGACCAATGCTGACCGGATACAGGTCGCCAATCTGGTGCTTGATATGCCGCGTCGTCGGGCGACCCGGTCGGGCAAACGGATAAGTCTTACCAATAAGGAATATGCGTTGCTGGAATTACTGGTGCGGCGCAGGGGCGAAGTGCTGCCGCGTTCGTTGATCGCGTCCCAGATCTGGGACATGAATTTTGACAGTGACACCAATGTCATTGATGTGGCTATTCGTCGTTTGCGCGCAAAGATCGATGATAATTTTGAGCCCAAACTAATACATACGGTTCGTGGCATGGGCTATACACTGGAAATAGCTGAGGCTGATTAAGCGCCTGGAGCATCGTCATGGCCACATGCTGATGTGGCAATGCAATGGGCCATGACGAATGGTGATTTCACGTGTTGCTGCGTTCCCGGGTAGTGCGCGCCGTTATAGAACGGGCGCACATCCTGTGCCCAGGCTTAGTCACTAATTGCATATGGGCTTTGTCCAACATAAACCTTTACGCCCTGCAGATTGAAATCCCCGGGGGCAATTTCTCCCAAATTGAAGACGGGCGTTCCCAGCGTGTCAAATTTCCAGGCAAAGGATTGTCCGCCGGCTTTGATCAAAACGGTTTCACCGCGGTTGACGTTCAGGAATTTGTCACCTGGACGGAGTTCGACTTGACGGTCCGTCATTTGCGACGATGCCGCGCTGCCCAGATGTTTCCCTTCGAGGTTGTAGGCAAGTGCGCCAGAACCAAAGGCGGAAAGAAGTGCGCCAGCGACGATCAGTGTGGAAAGTTTGCGTATCATGGTAAGTCTCCTTGAGAGTCAGTTAATCACTGTTGGGTGATCGATCGAACCTTCGACCGTGCATACAGCTTAAGGCGGCGGTTATTTCGCAGGCATGACGTCAAACTTACATTTTTGTCACTTATGCACATCACGGAATCTCGTATATCGATATCGAATTGAATGGCGGATTGCGGTTTGAAGCAGTTTATTGCTACTGTTTTTTTCAATGAAATTTTGTTAAGGAAAATCTGGTGATGATGTCATTGCGACACATGTCACTTGCCACCCGGCTGGGGGTGTTCTTTGCCGTCCTGGCCATGGTGGTGTTTGGAGTTTCCGGCTTGCACCTGCATGAGTCTTTGTCAATGCAGTTGCAAAAGCGGGATGATTCGACGTTACTGGACGCGGTTGATCAGTTGCGGCATTACCTTGAGGAATTCAGCGGGGTCGATGCGCTGCGTGCCGATCCCCACCTGCTCCTGGATGTAGTCCATGGTCACAAGGGGATGGTGTTTTCGATCAGGGGCGATGCAGGGGCATTGCTGTTGGCAAGCCCGGGTGGTGATGTGCTTGAGGCGGATGATTCTGCGATTGATCAGAACAGTCCGCCTAATAATGCTGTCATCCGCGATTGGACGGTATTTGACGGTGGACCGGGGCGGTTGGTCAGTCTCTGGTCCAGAGTCGGCAATGAGCGGGATAGCCGGGTATTGCTGACCGTCGCACGCAAGGATCCCAAGGAAACCAAGGCTGATCTCAAGTCGCACCTTGAGGATCTGATGTGGACGATATTGGCCGGTGCGTTTACTACGGCACTTTTTAGTTACGTCATCGTGCGGCGTGGCTTGCGACCGTTGCGTGTGGTTGCGAAATCCGCGAGCGAGATCACCGCGCAACGGTTGGGCGGGCGGTTGAAAGTGGATGATGCGCCGCTGGAATTCAGGGAGATGGTGCATGCCTTTAACCTCATGCTGGACCGGCTGGAGGACTCATTCCAGCGGCTCAGCCAGTTTTCTTCGGATCTTGCGCACGATCTGCGTACGCCGATCAGCAACCTCATGGTTGAAACCCAGGTGACGCTCGGACAACGGCGTTCTGTACAGGAGTATGAGGAACTGCTGATCTCCAACGTTGAGGAGTACGAGCGCCTGACGAGGATGGTGGAGAACATGCTGTTTCTGGCGAATGCAGACAACGCCGCAGTCATGTTGCGCAAGGAGCAGCTTTCCGGTGAGACAGAATTAAAGCGTATTGCGGATTATTTCGAGGGCATGGCCGAGGAAGCGGGCATAATCATTGATGTGGAAGCCAGCGGCAGCCTGCTCGCCGATGCAATTTTATTCCGTCGCGCTGTGAGCAACCTGGTTGCAAATGCCATTCGCTACACGACCCGGGGGGCAGTTATGACTATCCGCGGGCATGCGCGCGGTGACCGCGGTGACTCGGGATTCGTGGTTGAAGTCATCAACCCGGGGGTTGGTATTCCGCCCGAGCACCTGTCGAGAATTTTTGACCGATTCTATCGTGTAGACACTTCCCGCGTTGATTCTCACAGCTCTTTTGGTCTGGGGCTTGCTATCGTCAAGTCCATTGTTGCATTGCATGGCGGGAATGTTCAGGCTGAAAGCATACCCAACGGATTGACGTCTTTCAGACTGACTTTTCGTTGAACGTGTCGTGTTATAGGATGGGGGTCGTAGGCGAAGGCAGGCATGGTGGTCGGAACTACTGAAAAGGACGGCAAATGGACGCGAGCGAAGCCCTGTTGCTGGCACGCACCCAGTTCGGGCTCAACATTGCTTTTCACATCCTGTTTCCGACGCTGACCATTGCGCTGGCGTGGTTTCTGGTTTATTTCCGGGTGCGTTACGCGCGTACGCGCGACGCCGGCTGGCTGGCCACTTACAAGCTGTGGGTGAAGATTTTTGCGCTGACCTTCGCCATGGGTGTGGTGACCGGCGTCGTCATGAGTTTCCAATTCGGCACCAACTGGCCCGGCTACATGAACAACGTGGGCAACATTGCCGGGCCGCTGCTGGCCTATGAAGTGCTGACCGCGTTTTTCCTCGAAGCCACATTCCTCGGCGTGATGCTGTTCGGCATGAACCGGGTGCCAGGCTGGTTGCATATCCTGTCGACGGTGATGGTTGCGGTGGGCACCAGTCTGTCGGCGTTCTGGATACTCGCGCTGAATTCCTGGATGCAGACGCCCACGGGCCATGTCATGGTCGACGGTGTGTGGATAGCCGGCGACTGGTGGGCGGTGATCTTCAATCCGTCGTTTCCGTACCGTTTCACACACATGATGCTGGCCTCGGGGCTGACGGCTTCATTCGCGATTGCCGGACTGTCGGCATGGCGGTTGCTGCGTGCACCCGGTGATGTCTCGGCAACCCAGACATTGCGCGTTGCGGTGCTGGTGGCTGCCGTGCTGGCGCCCCTGCAGATTGTCGTCGGTGATTTTCACGGGCTGAATACACTGGAACATCAGCCAGCGAAAATCGCGGCGATTGAGGGCATCTGGAAAACCGAGCGGGGCGCACCGCTGGTGCTATTTGCACTGCCCAACGAAAAAGAACGGCGCAACGATTATGCGATCGAGATTCCGAAGGGTGCGGCGCTGGTGCTCAAGCATGACGCCAATGCCGAATTGCAGGGCCTCGATGCCTTTGAGCCCGACCGGCCACCGGTGGCGCCCGTGTTTTTCGGTTTTCGCATCATGGTCGGCATCGGCATGGGCATGCTGGCGCTGGCGTGGTTCGGGGTCTGGCGGTTGCGCCGCGGACCGCCGCCGCGCGCGTTGTTGTGGATATTTGCAGCGTTCACGTTTTCGGGCTGGATTGCCACGCTGGCGGGCTGGATCGTCACCGAAGTTGGCCGCCAGCCGTGGCTGGTGTACGGCGTACTGCGCACCGCAGATGCCGTCGGCCATATTTCTGGCGCGCAACTGGGCTCCAGTCTGACCGGTTATGCGCTGACCTACAGCCTGATGCTGCTAGCTTATTTTGTGGTGCTAACCCACATGGCCGGCAAAGGGGTGGAGAAATGAGTATTGATCTACCGGTTATTTTTGCGGCGCTGATGGGCTTGTCCATACTCATCTATATCGTGCTCGATGGATATGATCTCGGCGTGGGCATGCTGATGCCCGCGGCCTCGCCCGATCAGCAGGATTTGATGGTGGCGTCAATCGGACCGTTCTGGGACGCCAACCAAACCTGGCTGGTGCTGGGCATCGGCCTGCTGCTGGTGGCGTTTCCGAAAGCGCACGGTGTAGTGCTCGGTGAACTGTATTTGCCGATGATGGCGATGCTGATTGGGCTGATGCTGCGCGGTGTAGGGTTTGAATTTCGCATGAAGGCGTTGGGCTGGCACGCGGAATTGTGGAACTGGCTGTTCTGGTTCGGTTCGTTCCTGGCGAGCCTCGCTCAGGGTTTCATGCTCGGCCGTTACATCACCGGCTTTGATGAAGGTTTCGGCTTCTGGTTGTTTGCGCTGCTGGTCGGCGGCAGTGTGTGCGGCGGTTATGTGCTGCTCGGTGCGACCTGGCTGGTGCTGCGCACCGAGGGTGAGTTGCAGAGCAAAGCGCGGGCATGGGCGCGCTGGGGGCTGCTGTGGGTGGCGCTGGGTGTGGCTCTGGTATCAGTTGCAACACCGCTGGCGAGCGAAACCGTGCGCAACAAGTGGTTCGATTTTCCGCATACGCTGTGGCTGATGATTTTGCCGGCAGCCAGCGTTGCGGCAGGCGTCTGGGTCTGGCGCAGTTTGCGTCCTGCGGTTGCTGACTGGAAACCTTTCGCCGGCGCGGTGGTCATTTACGTGCTGGCGTTTCTCGGCTTGGCCTACAGCATCTTTCCTTATGTGGTGGTGGATCGCATGACCATCTGGGACGCAGCCTCACATGAGAGCGCGCTGGAATTCATGTTGTGGGGTACGGCGATCGTGCTGCCGTGCATTGCCGGCTACACGGTGTTTGCCTATCGCGTGTTTCGTGGCAAGGTCACGACAGCGTTGTATAAATAACCCGAAGACAATCCGAATATAAGTTATAAGCAATTGATTATAAAGTATTTATCAAGGGTCTCCCGGGTTTTCCGAGGCGCCTGCTTGGTTTATTGCGTAGTAGCAAGCACCGTTTTGCCGGGCATGGCTTGGGCGCACGGCGGCGGCGCGGAAGAATCACGGCAGCCGTGGACCAGTTGGCCGCCGTTTGCGCCTGAATTGCTGATCGGCGTGGTGCTTGCCGCAGCGTTTTATATCAGGGGATGGCAGCACCGGCGCGATCGCACGAACACCATTTCAGTCTGGCGTCACGTGAGTTTTTTCGCGGGCCTCGCGGCACTGCTGATTGCGCTGCAATCACCGCTGGACGTGCTGGCGGAACATTCCTTTACGATGCATCAGTTCCAGCACATGTTTCTGCGTGCCATCGGCCCCATGCTGTTGCTGCTGGCAGCGCCGCAGGTGCTGCTGATTGCAGGCATGCCCGAAGTATTGCGCGCGCGCGTGCTGGCACCGTTGTTGACCAACCGTGTGGCGGGAGCGCTGTTCGGTTTTTTTGCGCATCCCTTTGTCGCCACTTTTCTGCTGCTGGCTGTACCCGTGTTCTGGCACATCCCGAAATATCACAACCTGTCATTGCTGAACGAACCCGTGCATTACGTGATGCACATCACGATGCTGGTGTCGGGTCTGTTTTTCTGCTGGCGGGTACTCGACCCGCGTCCGGCGCCGCAGGGGGCGAGTTATGCAACGCGTATCGTCATGTGCTGGGCAGCGATCGCCGGCAACATACCGCTGGGCGCGTACCTGACAGTCAAATCCGTGGAGTTGTATGCGGCCTATGCCCTGAAAGGCCGGCTGTGGGGTATGAGCGCCCTGGCGGATGAGCAGGTGGGCGGCATGGTGATCTGGAGTCCGGGCAGCATGATGTTTGCGGTGCTGTTGCTGGTGGTGATCCGGTCATGGGGTAAACGCGAGCGGCAACTGGACCAACGTCCTGCGCGTGAGCGGGCAGTGCCTGTCGCGGGTGCGCTGGCTGCAGCAAACCGCAAGCTGGGTTTGCGTCTTGCTGCCATTGCAATGATGGTGGGCGCCGGGGTGGCCGTGATCGCGGTGCTGCAGCAGTTCATGCCTTAATTTTTACCGGTGGTTTTTTCCTGTGGTCTCACTCCGTCCAGCAGGTCCATGTCAGGACGATAAGTCGAACTCTCGATTTCAAGAATGCCAAGTAAAGTGTGAAACACGTTGGCGTGAGTGAACCTTCCGATGCTTTTCTGGCGAAGTGCCGGCACATTTGCATCGTGGAAATTTGAGCCGAACCACATGATCGCAGGGATGTGAACTTGCGTATCGGGAGCTATGGCTTTGGGTAATCCGTGCAGGTATAACCCGTTCTCGCCCAGCGATTCACCGTGATCGCTGACATAGAAAAGTGCGGTTTCAAATTTACTGTCATTCTGTTCGAGTATGTCAATCGTCTGCGCCAAGAAATGGTCGGTATACAGAATTGCATTGTCATAGGCATTGCCGATTTCCTCCCGGCTGCAACGGCTCAAATCGCTGCTTTTGCATGCCGGCTTGAATTTTTCATACCCAGGTGGATATCGTCGAAAATAGGCAGGCCCATGATTACCCATTTGGTGCAGGACGATCAGGATGTCGCCCTTGGGATGAGCGTCGATGTAGGTTTGCAGTCCCGTCAGCATGCCTTCATCCCGACATTCGGTATCGCAAGCCGGATTGATTTTTGATGATCTGTAGTCCTGGAAAGGCACGCGCTCGGCAACACCCTTGGAGTCTGAGTTATTGTCCAGCCAAAGCACGTTGATGCCTGCGCGTTGCACGATATCCAGGAGATTTTCATGCGTTTTTATTGTTGTTGAGCTGGACTTTGCCTCCCCATCCAGCAAAAACATGCACGGCACTGAAACTGCAGTTGAGGTGCCGCAGGCCCAGAAATTGGTGAAGCTGATGACATTTTTCTGCCGCAATTTTGGATTCGTATCGCGCGGATAACCGTTGAGTGAAAATCGGTCGGCGCGGGCTGTTTCACCAACCACCAGGATGATCAATTCTCGGTGTATATCAGATGCGGGAATTTTTGCATCGACGCCAACGGTAATGATGGGTGCACCCGAGTCGGTTGCCAGTAGATTGCGGGTGTATTTGATCGCCGAGTAAACATAATAGGTTGGATTCGCGTGCTCACGAAGCTCCTTGTGTTCCCGAAAAAAAGATGCGTAGAAGCTGCCGAAAATCAGCACCGTACCGATCACCAGCACTGACGTTATGCCGAACAGTATGGAACGGGAGACCAGTTCGTCGCGCAGGCTGCGCCGCTGCAGCGGCGCAATGCCGATCGCTATCGCCGGGACAACTCCGAGAATTACCAGATAAATCAGCAGACTTGAGTTCCACAACTCCATGGCTTCTGCCAAGTTGGTATGCACAACATTGCGAAACATTTCATCGCTGATGATGATCCCGTAGCTGTCCATGAAGTTGGCGGCCAGGGATGACAACAGCAGGACAATAATCAGTACCGGTTTCGTGGAGCGCCTGATACACAGCACTGACAGCAGAAGGGTCGTGGCACCACCGAACACTATGAGCAGTGAAAACAGGGCGGGCGCGTTGTTGCCATTTATGGGATATGTCTTCAATACATTTGAGAAAAACGCGCCATTGCCAAATACGATCAGAAACGCCGTAACAAGGAGGATCAGGGTGTTTGTGGATAGTCGGATCTTTGTCATAAAGAAACAGTTTTACGCCAGTTGACATCAAATTCCGGTTTTTGTGTCGGAGTTGTCCCGTATTGGTTTTTTCATATGCTGCGATAACCAGAAAATAAGGCCGCTTGTCAAAATAACTACCAGCACTATTTCTTCAATTGTTTTGAGTTCGACGCCTAGAAAATTGATGCCGTGCCCCAGGCCATATCCGATTCCGGCAATCAGCCCTGCCCATAAAATGGCGCCTGTTACGTTGAGCGTCGTAAAGCGAAGAAAACTGATTTTGCTTGAACCCAATATCACGGGCCCTGCAATGCGCAGGCCGTAAATGAACCGAACCGTCAGGATGAAAAGAGAATCATAGCGCTCAAGTAAGGTGTGAACTTGCCGCGTACGTCTCTCAAGAGCGGGAAATCGCTGTATCAATGCCTGACCTTTCCAGCGGCCGAGAAGAAAAGCCAACTGATCGCCGAGAGTCGCTCCGATTACGGCAATCAGGACCACGAGGCGCCAGTCCAGCAGGTCACGATGGGCTGCAAAGCCGGCCGCGAGAAGTATGGTTTCACCTTCGAGCAGAGTGCCAAAGAATACGACGAAATAGCCGTAGGATGCGACGAATGCGCTGATCATGTATGCATTGTCTGGCAGTAGCGGAAGACCAAACCGGATACGCCGGGGCGCTCATGCAAACTCACGGTGCCGTTCATGCGCATGGCTGATTCACGCGCAATCGCAAGTCCTAAACCACTGCCGCTACCGGGTGTGGCTGGAATTCTGTAAAAAGCTTCAAATACGTGCTCCAGTTCCGGCAATGGAATTCCTGGGCCGCTGTCTACAACCTCGATAATTGCGTTGCCATTTTCTGAAAGTATTCGCAGTGTTATCTCCCCTGCGGCCGGTGTGTATTTCAGGGCGTTTTCCAGAGCATTCTTGAGAATCAACCGCAGCCCTTCGGGGGATGTTTGCAGTGAAATGTGCGCAAGTTCTTCAAGTCCAAGATCAATATCCTTGGTCTCGGCGATGGGCAGGAACTCCGCAATCAGTTCACGGCCCAAAACCGATAAATTAACTGCGGATGATTGCATCTCGCCGGATTGGGTTCTGGCCAGACTCAGTAACTGTTCAGTCAACTGCCGTGCCCGCTCGATGCCTGCATGCAGCGGAAGAATTCGTTCATGCATGGTGGCCAGAGAGTCAGACTTTTGGAGATTTTGCGATTGCACGGATAAGGCGGTAAGCGGGCTGCGGAGTTCATGCGCTGCATCGGCGATGAATCGCCGCTGCTGTTTTATCAGATGGTTCACCCGTACCAGCAAGCGGTTGATGGCGTGCACGAAAGGGGTGATTTCGTCCGGTAATCCACCGTCGTCCAGGGGCAGTGGTTGGTCCGCTGATTGCGCGTCTAGGCTTTTGGACAGTTGCGTGATCGGAGCCAGTTCGCGACGAACAATACGCACCATTAACCATGCCAGTACAGGAAGCAGCAACAACAACGGCATCAGGGTGCGCAGCGCGCTGTCGATTGCTATCTCGTCCCGAACATCAGTGGGTTGCGCAACGATGATGTGTTCCCCAGGCAAACGTTCCCGGACAAAAATCCGCAGTTCTCCGGAGGTAGTTTTCACGGTGTGAAGTCCGGTGGTAATGTTGTCCGGAAGCCAGCCGGGTTTTGGATCTGGTGGGGTGCGAGTCACCAGTATTCTGGATTCTGAATCATGGTGTTTCTTATCAGGAACATCTGACGAAACCGATTCGATGTTGTATCCGGCGGTCAGGGCTGCGATTTGTCGTAGCGTGTCATCCTGCAGTTCTTTTGCTTCGATATAGGCAAGGCCAAAAGAGGCCGCGGCCGC
>Ga0209702_10002063_pt1 | contig 36314 bp, 27 predicted proteins | sample FRY01_FD_187210 | JGI IMG/M metagenome (GOLD analysis project Ga0209702, IMG submission 187210) | Freshwater microbial communities from Lake Fryxell liftoff mats and glacier meltwater in Antarctica - FRY-01 (SPAdes) (version 2) | ecosystem: Environmental > Aquatic > Freshwater > Ice > Glacier...
CCAGCGCTGGTTTGATAGACATGACAAAGCGTGGGATAGGGGCCATAAGGAGTCTCCACCACACGCTTGGCGCGGCCCTTGCTGGTCCATTTGCTGCCGTCACATTGCAGGGCCTCACCGTTGGAGTCGCAAGCACTCAACAAGTGCCCGGTAGCGCCGCAGCCGATCTCATTGAGACGTAGCGCCAAAGCTTCTTCAGCCTGTTCAAAGGAGGTGAGCTTGCCACCGGCGGCGGGAATGCGAAAGACGACGCTAACTTCGATTTCGTCGGTGGCTTGAATGGTCGTGATACTCAACTGCATTCGCACTCTATACCCAGCCTATTTAAGGGGTACAGTTATATTTATAATAAAACATCATTCCGGCGATTCACCCGGCGGTGGCTCTGGCTCAGGTTTTGGCGCATTGCTCATTGAATCCATCAAGGAGAAATACCCTGAATTCCCAATTCTGAGTTGTGCCGTCCTGCCGTCCCCGCAGGTTTCCTCGGTCGTTACCGAGCCGTACAACACTATCTTCACGCTGAACACGCTACGCCGATCCGCCGATGCTTGCCTGATTTTTGACAACGAGGCGTTGTTTGAACTCGCGCACCGCAAATGGAACATCGAAAGCCCCACCGTCGATGACCTGAACCTGCTTATCACCGAGGCTCTTGCCGGTTTGACCGCCTCCATGCGCTTCAGTGGTTTCCTCACCGTCGAGATCAGCCTCCGCGAGCTGCTCACCAACTTGGTGCCGCAGCCCTCGCTGCACTTCCTGATGTGCGCCTTCGCGCCGCTGACGCCGCCGGACCGCAGCAAATTCGAGGAAATGGGCGTCGAGGACATGATCCGCAGCCTATTCGACAACGGTTCCGTTTTTGCAGCCTGTTCACCCATGGAGGGCCGCTTCCTCAGCACCGCAGTGCTTTATCGCGGCATCATGGACGACAAGCCGCTCGCGGATGCCGCTCTCGCCGCCATGCGTGAGCAGTTGCCGCTCACCTACTGGATTCCTACCGCGTTTAAAATCGGCTATGTCGAGCAGCCGGGTGTTTCACATCGCAAGAGCATGGTGCTCCTCGCCAACAACACCGAAATCGCGCGTGTGCTCGATCGGATCTGCCACAACTTTGACAAGCTCTGGCAGCGCAAAGCCTTCGCAAACTGGTACCTCAATGAAGGCATGTCCGAGGAGCAGATCAATGCGCTGCGTGCCTCGGCGCAGGAACTCATCCAGAGCTACCAAGTCGCCGAGGAAAGCGGGGCTAAAGCCAAGGTTCAGGACAGTTCGGCAGACATCCTTCGCGGCAGTGGAAGCGCCAGTGCAGAGGACAGCCGCAGCGGCATGAGCCTGCGTGATCTCGTGGATCGTCGCCGTGCATAATCATATCAATTCAAAGTAGCAGAGAAACAATCGTTTGGAGGAACACCCGTGAGAGAGATTCTGAGCATTCATGTCGGACAGTGTGGTAATCAGATCGCCGACCGTTTTTGGCGGCTGATCCTTCGTGAGCATGGACTGACCGAGTCCGGCACGCTGAAAGATGGCAGCACCGCCGCAGCGGCGAACACCAATATGGAGGTGTTCTTCCACAAAGTGCGCGATGGCAAATACGTTCCACGGGCCGTCCTGGTGGATCTTGAGCCCGGCGTCATCGCCCGAATTGAAGAGGGGGACATGGCCCAGCTTTTTGATGAAAGCAGCATCATCCGCAAAATCCCAGGCGCGGCTAACAACTGGGCGCGTGGCTACAATGTCGAAGGCGAGCGCATCATCGACCAGATCATGAACGTGATCGATGCGGCGGTTGAAAAGACCAAATCTTTGCAGGGCTTCCTCCTCACACACTCCATTGGTGGCGGGTCAGGCTCGGGTCTTGGTTCGCTCATTTTGGAGCGTCTGCGCCAAGCCTACCCCAAAAAGCGTATCTTCACCTTCTCCGTAGTGCCATCACCGGTGATTTCCGACTCCGCCGTCGAGCCGTACAATGCCGTGCTCACGCTGCAGCGTATTCTCGACAACGCCGATGCCGCCGTGCTGCTCGACAACGAGGCGCTTTTCCGCATCGCCAAATCCAAGCTGCACCGCAGTCCGAATTACATGGATCTCAATCACATCATCGCCCTCATCATGAGTTCGGTGACGGCGTCTTTGCGTTTCCCCGGCAAACTCAACACGGATTTGAGCGAATATGTGACCAATCTGGTGCCGTTCCCAGGTAATCATTTCCTCACCGCCTCTTTCGCGCCCATGCGCGCGCCAGGGCAGGAAGGGCAGGTGCGCATCAACTTCCCGGATGTGGCGCGTGAAACCTTCTCGCAGGACAATTTTACCGCCGCCATTGACTGGACTAATGGCGTGTACCTCTCCGCCTGCGCCCTCTTCCGTGGTGATGTGAAAGCCAAAGAGGTCGAGGAAAATATGGCCTCCATCCGCAAGAGCCTCAATTTCGCCAGCTACGTGCCAACGGGTGTCAAACTCGGCGTCGCTGACACCGCACCCGAAGGTTTCGCCTCCAGCGGCCTCGCGCTCGTCAACCACACCGGCATTGCCGCCGTCTTTGAGCGCCTGATCAGCAACTTCGACATCATGTTCGACAACCATGCCTACACGCACTGGTATGAGAACAACGGTGTGACACGCGACATGATGGCGCACGCACGCAACACCATTGCCAATCTCGCCCAATCCTATCGCGACGCCAACTAGCCGCTTTGACGCGGTGTCCCGGTCTCGTGATGCCAACCTACTTCAATCGTGGATAATGTCCTGGAGCGCCAAATCGCCTCCGCCTCTCGCAGTGTCGAGGAGGCGCGGCGGCTGGCGTATCACGATCCGATCCGCGTAGGAGCCTTGGTGGAGCAGATCAGCGTGCTGGCTGATCTGCGTCAAAAGGAGGGTGATTTCCGCAAGGCTGAGTCCCTTTATCGCGAGGCGCTTTATCGCGCGCAGGAGTTGCGCAGGCAGGATCCCGATCTGCTCACCGGCATCTATTCACTCCTCGCGCATCTGTATGATCGCTGGGGGCGCATGGACAAGGCGGCGGAGTTTTATGAGCTGGCCCTCACCATCAGCGCCAACAATGGCCTCGATCAAAGTGACAAGGTCGCCACGATCAAAAACAACCTCGCCATGATCTTCAAGCAGCTCCGCCAGTTCGACAAGGCGGAGCGCTATTACTGCGAGGCGCTTGAGACGTTTCAGCGCGTTGACGGTGAGCAAAGCTCCCGCGTCGCCTCAGTTTACAACAATCTGGGTGTCCTCTATTACAGCAGCATGGATGTGGATCGCGCGCAGGCCATGCATGAGCGTGCGCTCGCCATCCGGCAGAATCTTAACGAAGGGCAGATGGACCCTGCCGACCTGTCGCAGACTTTCATCAATCTGGGGGCAGTGTACAAAGCATCGGGCGACTTCCAAAAAGCGGAAGCCTGTGTGGACCGTGCGAAGCGCATCCGCGCGGCCATGAATGGCTATCATCCGAATCCGCGTCGCTCGGCATCGCTGCTGATCGACAAGAGTCTGTGATCGGAGCCTTCGCCTAGCCGCGAAACAGCGCTCCGAGTTTCTTTCCCAGAATCAAGCCTGCGCCGAGAATCGTCACCGCGAGGAAAATCATGGCCCAAACGCCGAGGGCGGAGGCAAGATTCGGCCCGCTACCGAGGGAGAGCACCAGGGAGTAAATGGCCTTGGTGATGGGGAAATGCGCGGCCTGCTGAGCGAGGATCATCGAGTCACTCACTTCGAGCATCGCGAAGGAGAAAGCGAGCAAGCCTCCGGCGACCAAATTGGGTGCCACCAGCGGCAGGGTGATGCGCCAGAGCGCCTTTTCGGGACGTGCGCCGAGGTTTTGTGCTGCTTCTTCCAGCGTCGGGCTGACTTGTTGGAAACCGGCGGCGGCGGAGCGCACGACATAGGGCAGGCGGCGCACCGCATACGCGATGACGAGCAGCAGCAGCGGGTCTTCACCGAGCATGAGCCAGTGGAAGGGCTGGCCTTCACGCGTCATCGCCAGATAACCAAAGGCCATGACAATTCCCGGCACGGCGAGAGGCAGCATGGCCATGGCATCGAGCACTTGGCGGCCCCAGATTCGTGTGCGCACGGAAACGTAGGCCACACCGATGCCCAGGACGAGCGCCACCAGCATCGCCAGCGCGGAGTATTTCAAACTGTTGGCGATGGAGGACAGGGTGAGTTCATGGCCGAGGGCATCACGATAATGCTCCAGGGTGAGCGAGTGCGGAATGACCGTGCCATACCAGTCTTTGGAGAAAGATAGCAGCACCACGCCGAGATGCGGCAGCACCGCGAGGAAGGTGACACCGGCAAAAAACGCGGTGCAGAGCCAGCCGAGACCCAGGGGCAGCTTGAGCGTGTCTCGCGCAGTCGTGGCACGTCCGCCGCCGCCGGAGTTTGCGCTGCCAAAGAGCAGCTTGCTGGTGAGATAGAACAAAGTACTGAACAGCAGCATCACGGTCACTAGCGCATAGGGGAAGGGGTTGCCGCTCAGGTCATTGATGCTGCGGAACACCTGCACGGCGGTGACACGGTCATAGTCAAACAGCAGTGGCACGCCCATCTCCGTGAAGGACCACACAAACACGATCGTGCCGCCTGCAAACACGCCCGGCATGATGAGTGGCAGAGTCACACGCCAGAAGCGGCTCCAGGCATTGCAGCCGAGGTTGGCAGCGGCTTCTTCGAGTGCGGGATCAAGGTTGGAGAGCGCAGCGGCTGCGTTGAGGTAGATGATGGGATAAAGATGCAGCACCTCCATGATGATGATGCCCAGCATGCGCTGTTGGCCGAGCCAGTCGGTCGGGTGCAACGCATCCACCAGGCCCAGGTTGATCAGCAGGCTGTTCAAGGCACCCGCCTGTCCCAGCATGGCCTTGATGCCGATGGCACCGACAAACGGCGGCAGAATCATCGGCATGAGTACCAGTGAATTGAGCAGCGCCCGGCCTGGAAACGCGAAGCGCACATAACAAACCGCCAGCGGTAGCGCAATGACCAGTGATCCCAGCGTCGTCCATACCGCGATGATGAACGAGTTCCACAAGCCTTCGCGATACAGCTCGTTCAAAAACACCTCGGCAACGTATTCGAGCGTGAACTGATGATCCGGCCCGATGAATGCCGACTGCAACGCTGCCCAGATCGGATAGGCGAAGAAGCACGCGAAAAACGCGGTCATCACCAGGAAGATCAGCAGTGAGAGTGATTTGGACATGGGAATCAGAGGCCGCGTCTGGCCATCGTGCCGGCGCGGATGAATTGGTTGCGGAAGGCGTCGCCGAGTTCGCGGGCGAGGCGGGTTTCTTGGACTTTGTCGCGGGCGGCCAGAATTTTCGCGATGTTGCCCGTGGCGGCCTCGTATTTCACGCGGGTGAGGTCTTCGAGCACCTGGATGGCGCGTTCGGGCATGTCGTGGTCGATGATGTCCTTCCACGCGGCGTGCAGTTCATTGTGGGAATCGACGCAGAGCACGCGGACGAGAAAACGAATGGCGCTGAAGGCGGTGCCAGTGCGTTCCGGGTGGTAGGTGAAGGCTTGGGCCTTTTCAAACGGCTCCTCTTTGCCGTCGCTCATGCGGGCGATGTTTTCCGGCGTGTAAAGATCGTGCCGCACTGGCAGACGCCGCAGCGCGTGCTGGCGTGGGCCGCCCTCTGCGCCGACGCGGAAGCTCCACAGCTTTTGGCCGGCGTCACCGAGCACGAACTCGATGAAGGCGGTGGCGAGTTCGGGGTCGGGCGCACCGCGCAGTAGGCCGATGGGATCGACGCTGATCGAGGTGCCACCGAGTGGTGCGACAAAACCGACGCGCGAGGTGCCATCGGGCCGCCGCACGTCTTCTTCGGCGGAACGGCCGTAAAAGTCGATGCACATGCCTGCTGCGGCGTCGCCACGGGCGACTTCGAGCGGGATTTTCGTGGAGAAGTCGGTGAAATAACGCGCGTTGGCGCTGATGCGCAGGATCAGCCGTAGTCCTTCATTCCAACCCTCGGCGACGCCAGTGGCTTCGAGTTGCTCCGGCGTGAGTTTGGAGTTGGGAACGGCCTTGAGTCGTTCAATCGCGATCTGCATCTGCTGCTGGATGAGCATTTCGAGCGCCTTTGTTACCGAGCCGCTCTTGCCGGGATCACTCAGCGCGATCTGACCATAGTAGCGCGGATCAGCGAGGTCTTCCCACGCGTCAGGATCGTCCGCGATGCCGATGCGGCGCAGCACATCGCGATTGAAGACGATCCCGCTACTGGACAGGCATGCGCCGCACCAGCGGCCCTGCGGATCACGAAAAGGCTCGCCGCTGAGTTTTTCGGGAATGCCGCTATGGCTGAACCAGGCTGGATGTTTTTTTATCAAGCCACTGATGCCGGTTTTTTCGCCATCACCCGCGATGAGGGTGCCTGCCTTGGCCTGTTGCTCGAAATCATACGCCCCGCCGCCGAAGAATACATCCATGCCGGTCCCGACGTTGGAGGCGAGATAAGCCTGCCGTGCGGCGTCTTCGGGCGCAGCCTTCGGATTCAAGCTGGACTGCGCCACGGCAGGCGACCACGGCTGATTGAGCTTGGACTGCCAGTGCTGCTGAAATGCGGCGGTGGCTTCTGATTTGATCAGCATGGCGATCTCCGAGGTGCCGCCCGGCACCCGCCAGTCGATGAACAAGACCTGTCCCGTGGTTTGTTTCCAATGCTGCGTGAAGGCCTGGCCGAACTCCTCGCGGATGCGGTCGTGATGTGGTGAGATGATGATCAACCGGCGGTCATAGCGCGCTGGTGCGGTGCTTTGTGCCGGTTTGAGCAGGAAGGGGCCGGTGAGTGTGAGCAGCATCGCCACGACGACGAGCAGCTCCTTGCGCCACTGTCGCAACCAAGCGAGTGCGGCCTGCACGCGCGGGTGGGCCAGCAGGGTTGTGAGCCGTTCATTCATTTGCGCAGGATGACGACATCGTTCATGGCGGCCATCGCGCGGGTTTCATCGGCGGATGGCGGACGGACTTCCTGGGGATTGATCTCGCACACTTTCATCAGCGGGCCGCCGTGGGCCTGGATGAGGTATTGCACCGTCGCCCCAAGGCAAGTCGTTTCTGAATCTGGCCCGGCACACGCACCTGCCAGCAGCTCGGAAGGTGAACTAGGACATCGCATTGGAGGCGGGGTAGCGCTGGCATGTTCAGTTGGAGGATGTTTTTGCTCCGTCAACAGCATCGTTGGTGCCGTGAGGGAAACGCAGCCGGAAGGGTGGAAACGCTGGTTGCGGGGACTTCATGGGGCCGCTTCTACAAGCGTGGGTTACGGGAAGCAGGTGAATCAACAGCTTTCTTGATTTCATTTCTTCGAATAGCTTGGCATGGACAAGGCTATTGGCTGGCCTGTGGGAAGTGCTCGGGGTGCTGAGTGCTGCCGTTGTGGCTTTTCAACCATGGGCCGAGCGGGCACTCACAGGCTGACCTGCGGGAGTTTCCAAACTTTCTTCGCGTATTCGAGGATGGTGCGGTCGCTGCTGAATTTGCCGACGCGGGCGGTGTTGTGGATGGCCATCTTCTGCCAGCGGGCTTGGTCGCGGTAGGCTTTGTCCACCTCGGCCTGGCTGGCGGCGTAGGCATCGTAGTCGGCCATGACGAGGAAGGGATCACCGTGGGCGAGGAGGCTGTCGCGGAGGGGCTTGAACTCGTCCTGGTTGCCGGTGAAGTAGTCGGAGGCGAGCCAGTCGATGCTGAGGCGCAGATCCTCGCTGGCCCAGTAGTTGTCCCAGGGATTGTAGCCGCGCTCGCGGAGGGCGGTGACGTCTTCGACGGTCATGCCGAAGATGAAGATGTTGTCGGGGCCGACTTCTTCGAGGATTTCGACGTTGGCACCGTCGAGGGTGCCGATGGTGAGGGCACCGTTGAGGGCGAGCTTCATGTTGCCGGTGCCGGAGGCCTCTTTGCCAGCGGTGGAGATCTGCTCGGAGAGATCGGCGGCGGGGATGATGCGCTCGGCGAGGGAGACGCCGTAGTTGGGCATGAAGACGACCTTCAATTTGCCCTGGATGCGCTCATCGTTGTTCACCTTGGCGGCGAGGGCGTTGATGGCGTGGATGATGTTTTTGGCCAGGAAGTAGCCGGGGGCGGCCTTGGCGGCGAAGAGGAAGACACGCGGCTGCATGTCGAGGTCCGGGTTTTCCAGCAGGCGGCGGTAGAGCGTGACGATGTGCAGGAGGTTGAGGTGCTGGCGCTTGTATTCGTGGAGGCGCTTGATCTGCACATCAAAGAGCGCGTCCGGGCTGACGGTGACGCCGCAGGCGGCCTGGATCATGTGGGCGAGGTGGACCTTGTGTCCGCGTTTGATCTGGTGGAAGCGCTCGCGGAAGGAGGCGTCGTCGGCGAAGGAGTCGAGCGCGCGCAGCTTGGAGGAGTCTTTGAGCCAGCCGTCGCCGATGGATTCGGTGATGAGGGCGGAGAGGGGCGGATTGCACACGTCGAGCCAGCGGCGGAAGGTGACGCCGTTGGTGAGGTTGAGGAAGCGCTCCGGGTAGAGTTCATTGAACTCAGGGAAGAGGCGCTCGCAGAGCAGGCGGGTGTGCAGGGCGGCGACGCCGTTGGTGGCGTGGCTGCCGAGGACGGAAAGGTGCGCCATGCGGATGTGCTTGCCACCGCGCTCCTCAATGATGGAGAGGTTGCGTTTTTTCTCGCTGTCGCCGGGCCAGCGGGCTTCCACTTCGTTATCGAGGAAGCGTTTGTTGATCTCGAAGATGATCTGGAGGTGGCGGGGGAGGACGCGCTCAAAGAGGGTGGCGCTCCAAGTCTCCAGCGCTTCGGGAAGGAGAGTGTGATTGGTGTAGGAGAAGGTTTTCTGGCAGATGGCCCAAGCGGCGTCCCAGTCGAGGCGCTCCTCATCGACGAGGATGCGCATGAGCTCGGGAATGGCGACGGCGGGGTGGGTGTCGTTGAGCTGGATGGCGGCCTTGGAGGGGAATTCGCTCCAGGGCAGATCGTAGCCGCCTTTGAACCGGCGGACGATGTCTGCCAGGGAGCAGGCGACGAAGAAATACTGCTGCACGAGGCGTAGCTCTTTGCCGCTTTCGGTGGCGTCGTTGGGATAGAGCACCTTGGAGACGGTTTCGGCGATGGCTTTCTCGCGGATGGCCTCGACGTAGCTGCCTTCGTTGAAAATCTTGAAGTTGAAGTCTTCATCCGCCTGCGCTTCCCACAGGCGCAGCACGTTCACGGTGCTGCTGTCATAGCCGACGATGGGGATGTCCCAAGGCAGGCCGAGGAGGCACTTGGTGTCGATCCATTCATGGTGCGGATGGCCGAGTTCGTCGAACTTTTGAATGACCTGGCCGTAGAGATGCACGGTCTGACGGTAGGAGGGGCGGGCGATCTTCCAGGGGCTGCCGTCGCGCATCCAGGCGTCGGGGTGTTCGACTTGTTTCCCATTGACGAATTCCTGGCGGAAGAGGCCGAACTCGTAGTGGATGCCGTAGCCGATGGCGGGAAGGTTCATGGTGCTGAGCGAGTCCATGAAGCAGGCGGCGAGACGGCCGAGGCCGCCGTTGCCGAGGCCCATGTCGGGCTCGCTTTGCACTAAGGCATCGAGATCCTGGCCCATGTCGGCGAGCACCTGTTTGGTGGTGTCATAGAGGCCGGAGTTGCGCAGGTTGTTCTCCAGCAGGCGACCCATGAGATACTCTAGGGAGAGGTAATGCACGCGGCGGACGCCCTGGGCGCGGTGTTGGGCACGCGACTGGGTGGCACGCTCCATGACGCGGTCACGCACGGCGAGTGAGGTGGCGACGAACCAGTCGTTCTCGCTGGCGGTGTCCACAAAGGCTCCCAGGGTGAAGCGGAGGTGGTTGGTGATCGAGAGCTTGAGGCTGTCAGGGGTGTTGAGAACGGCGCATTTGGCGGGGGTTTCCATGAGAAGTGTTGATTTAAAAAGGGGCGTAAAGGGAGGGGGTAGGGAATCACCAGGTGAGCCATTTAGGCGACTCAGCCGGGGCAATGAGGAGGGTGATTTCACCTTTGGGCGGTTTGCTTTGATAGTGCGAAAGCAGGATGCCTGCCGTGCCACGCTGGAATTCCTCGAATTTTTTGGTCAACTCGCGGGCGACGACCACACGGCGCTCTGGCGCGGCCTCGGCCAGGATGGCCAGCGTATCCACGATGCGGTAGGGGCTCTCAAAAAAGACGCTGGTACAGTCGCGCTGGAGCGCGGCATTCAGCACCGTGCCGCGTGCGCCTTTTTTGTGCGGCAGGAAGCCGCCGAAGTAGAACGGCGTGGTGGGCAGGCCCGAGGCGGCCAATGCCGTGATCACCGCGCTGGGGCCGGGGATGCCCTCCACATGTACGCCGGCAGAGACGGCGGCCGCGACGAGTCGCTGGCCTGGATCTGACACGGTGGGCATGCCCGCGTCCGAGATCAGTGCCACGCTGCCGCCCTGGCGCACATGCTCCAGCAACTGCGGGATGCGCTGCGCCTCGTTGTGCTCGTTCAGGCTGATGAGGCGGGCGCGGATATCGTGGTGCTTCAGCAGCATGCCGGAATGGCGGGTGTCCTCGCAGGCGACGAGATCGGCGACGCGTAGGGTGTCCAGCGCGCGCTGGGTGATGTCACGCAGGTTGCCGATCGGAGTGGCGACGAGGTGCAGACCTGGCTTTAGCCGACCGGTGATCTCCGCAGGTTCCCATGTTGCCGCCTCTTCGCTCTCGAGCGGTTCTGGTGTTAAATCCTGCTCCAGCGGCATGTAACGGGCAGGCAAGTTACCAACCTTCGGACACTTCATCCGCCAGGCTGTAGGCAAGACGCTGGGCGGCATCTTCGAGAAGTTGGGTTTCCGAAAGCTGGAGGTTGGCATCAAGAATGATGTAGGAGTCGGCGAAGACGTTGCCGTTGTGCAGCACCGTGCCCGAACCCGTTTCCTTGATGATGTAGGAGCTGCTGAGCGTCGCCAGAATCTGCGAGGAGCGCAGGATGTTGTTGCGGTCGGAGCGGAACTGGGAGCGGCTGATCGTCTGAATCTTGCCTTCCAGGACGGCGTCAGCCTCGCCTTTGGACACGATTTGATAAGAGCCGTGGTTTTGGAGCTGTTTGATGACCGCATTCGTCACGAGCACGGCAAGCCGGGGTTCCAAAGTGAGGTTTTCGAAGGTCGGCACTGCGATCTTGGTAACATTCCGCAGATGGGCGGGCTTTTGGCCGCCAAGAGTATAGCCCGCGCAACCGGAAAACAGCAGACACAGAGGAGCCAGAACAAGGAAAATTTGTTTCATCCAAAGATGGGTTTGAGAAGTGGCGCGCAGAATGGCGCGCTGCCACGGTCACGCAAGAGTTATGACGCAGGCTTAACCGCAGATGGCGGTGGGGGGACGGGCAGGGTGCCGGAGGCGGGAGCCGGTGGCACCAGCGGGGCGGGAGGCACGGGCAGCAGCGCCGGTTTTTCCATTTCCGGCACGGGTGGCAACAGGGAGCCTGCACCGGGTGCCGTGATGCCTGGCCGCAAGGGCAGTGTCGGCTCCTGCAACGGAATGGGCATGAAGCCGTCATCACCAGTACGCATCTTCGGCTTCTGCGTCAGCCGGGTCAGCTCGGGAGCCAGCGGGCCGACGTATTCAGGCCGCGACTTCAAATTCTGCGCCGTCAGGGCCGTGTAGTCCTGCCCTGGGGTTTTCTTTGCATTGGCCACGCCGTCAGGATCAGCGGCAGCCAGTTCGGCCAGCATAGTGCGAGCCTCGGCGGAAACTTCGGGGGAGCCGTATTTGAGCGCTTCATTGAGATAAATCGCCGCCGCCGGGGTCTTGCCGGTGCGCTGGTAAAACTTTGCCACATTCAGTGATTGATTGGCCTCGGCGGTGTTCACCTGGCGGAGAATCATCTCGGTTTCTTGCTTCCTGTCGCCACCGGGGTTGGCGGCGATGTAGGTGCGCAGCGCGTCACGCGCGGCCAGCAAGTTTGAGGCGTCCTCGCTGCGCTGTGCGGCGATGTTGCTGATGGAACCGATGCGGAACTGTGCCTCGGCTGCCTGGGAGGTGTTGGGGTAGTTTTCCACCACCTTCTGATAGGCGGCGACGGCCTTGTCCTTCTCCTTCATGTCCTGCTGGATTTCAGCGATGCTGAACTGCGAGAGCGGGGCGAACTTGCCGAAGGGGGCGTTCTTGATGATCTGCTCGTAGAATCCGATCACATCAGAGGTGTTCAGTTTCATCGGGATCAGCAGCAGGCCGGACTGCTTTTTGCCGCCCTTCGCCTCTTCGGCGATCTCAAACTGCTTCTCGACGGCCTCGCTGAAACGGGGGCTGTCCTGGTAGCTGGTGATGAATGCCTGCAGGGCATCGAAGGCAGCGTCCATCTTGCCCACATGGCGGACGATCAGCGCGTTCTGGAAGGACGCCTCGGCACCGCTTTGCGTGAAGGGGTACTTTTTGACGATGGCCTGGTACAAATCCTGGGCTTTGCCAGTTCTTCCAGCGTTGTGGGCCAGCCGGGCCTCGGCGAGCATGGCCGCAGCGGCGGATTCCTGCATCTCACGCTCATTGGCCATAGGGGCCACTTTGTCCTTTTTGCCAGAGAACGGCCAAATGGCAAAAGTCGGGGTGGCCAGCGCGAAGCAGGAAACAGCACATGCCAGCAGCATGGGCCAGCGGATGGTGAAGGGGGATTTCATCATGGCGATAGTATGTTCTGGTTAAGCATGCGTCAAGGTTGCAACACGCTTGATCCATAGAGCATTCTGCCGCCCTTGTTTTATCCCGCCTTCCGGTTTATGGCCTACTATCCCCAATGACCGACGCCGAAATCCAGTCCGCCATCCTCGACATGGGCCGCCGCGCCCGCGCCGCCTCCTACGCGCTCGTCAAACTCACCACCGCGCAAAAAAACGCCATCCTGCTTGCCATGGCGGATGAGATCACCGCCCGGCAGGACGGCATCCTCGCGGCCAACGCCCTGGATCTCGCCCGTGCAGCGCAAAATGGCCTGAGCAAGGCCATGATCGACCGTCTCACGCTCAATCCCGAGCGCCTTCAGGCTGTCGCTAATGCCGTGCGCGAAGTCGCCACGCTGCCTGACCCCGTGGGCGAGCTGTTGACCGACTGGACCCGCCCCAACGGCCTCCACATTCGCAAAGTGCGCGTTCCCATCGGCGTCATCGGCATCATCTTTGAGTCCCGCCCCAACGTCACCTCGGACGCCGCTTCGTTGTGTTTCAAAACCGGCAACGCCACCATCCTACGCGGCGGCAGCGAGGCCATCGACAGCAATCGTGCCCTTGCCGCCGCCCTCCAGGCCGGCGGCGAACGCGCCGGTCTGCCACCCGATAGCATTCAGCTCATTCCCTTTACCGATCGAGCCAGCGTCGAGCACATGGCACGGATGGACCAATACCTCGACCTCATCATTCCGCGTGGTGGCAAAGGCCTGATCGAAAAAGTCGTCGCCACCGCCCGCATGCCCGTCATCAAGCACTACGACGGCGTCTGCCACGTCTATGTCCACGCCGATGCCGATCTCGACATGGCGGCGGACATCATTGTGAACTCGAAGTGCCAGAAGCCCGGCGTCTGCAACGCTCTCGAAACCTTCCTCGTGCAGCAGGACATCGCCGCCGCGTTCTATCCGCTGATTGGCAAACGTCTGGCCGCAGCCAAAGTCGAAATCCATGGCGATGCCACCGCCTTGCAGCACCTCGGCGTCGCCGCCGTGGTCGCCACCGAGGCGGATTGGAGCACCGAGTACCTCGACCTCATCCTCGCCGCCAAAACCGTCAGCGGTTTGGATGCTGCCATCGCCCACATCAATCAATACGGCTCCCACCACACCGACAGCATCATCACGCAGGACCGCCCCACAGCGGAACGCTTCCAGCATGAAGTCGATAGCGCTGTCGTGCTGCACAACGCCAGCACCCGCTTCAATGACGGCGGTGAATTCGGCTTCGGCGCGGAAATCGGCATCTCCACCGACAAGCTCCACGCCCGCGGCCCCATGGGCCTGGCCGAACTGTGCAGCTACAAATACCTGGTGGATGGCAGCGGTCAGACGCGCGGCTGATGAAAGCCGATGAACCCGCGAGTGCTTGAGTCGTTCTCGTTCTCCTACTCGTCCTCGGAACGGCACCGCAGGCCGAAAGTAAGTTCATTCCTTTTCCACGCTTTCGATCAAGCCCCCACCCCGGTTTTGGTCATGCCGGATCTGGATCTCCGCAGGCTCCCAGCAGTTCCCCGTATGAGAAATCGGACACGCGCATGAGCACGCGGACGCTGGCACCTTCATGTAGTGGGAAGTCGGGAATGCCCTTGGCGATGAAGCCCCAGATTTCTTTGCCATTGGGCAGCGCGGCCCGGCAATTACGGGCGTCGATCAACTTACTGATCGTGGCCACGGTTTCGACTTGGTCGGCGATTTCCATCAGTTCGTCAGGGGGATGGCCCGGCGGGCGGGTGCTTCGTCACTGGACTCAGCTTTGCGTTTCCAGTCGAACTGGGAAGACTGAAACAGAGTGCGGGTAATAATGAGGTCCACGGCGCGTTGCAGCACGGTGTCGCTGGGTTTGGGATCGTCTCCCGGCAGGGATTTGCCCGCCGAGCGACGCAGGTAGGCTTCCAGTTCGGGATTCTTGTGGGCGACGAGCGCGGCTTCATTGAACCGCGCCCGTGGCTGGTCGGTGATGGTGCCTTTGACATCCTTTTCTCGGCTGGCCTCGAAGACCTGACGTTTGTTGGCGATGGGCAGGCTGATGGCAAAGTCGGGTTGCAGCCCTTTTTGAAACACCGAGCTGCCATCGGCCAGCAGCACCTCGGCGCGGGCAAAGCGCAGCGACCACTCAGCATCCACCGGTACGGTTTCATAACGCACCGCACCACCGCGTGTTGGCGCACCGATCAGCAGCGCCTGCCGCCGCTGACGCAGCACGGCGGCGATGGTTTCACCGAGGTTGTTGGTCTCGTCATCCACCAGCACGAGCAAGGTCTGCGACCACACCGGCTCGCGCGCATTGGTTTCCGTCTCGGCGCTGGACTGGCCCATCTGCTGCATCTTGAACAGCACCTCGCCCTTGGGCACAAACAGACTCAGCAGAGCTGCCGCGTCATTAAAATCTCCCGGTGGTGCTGGCGTGCGCAGATCGAGGATGAGATGGGTCGTCTTGGCGGCCACAAAGGCGCGCAGGTGCTTTTCCACCGCCGCCATTTCCTGCGCGGTGAAGGCACGCGGGCGCAGGTAGGCGATCTGCGGTGTCAGTTGCTCCGCCTGCACGCCGCTCAAGGCTCCCGGCTGGGCCTCCGAGCTGCGTGACACCAGTTGAGCACCGAAATCCAGTCGTTCGAGCAAACCGGCCAGTGCCGCTCGGTTCAACACCTCAAAGGTGAGGTCGCTGCTACGGATGTACTCCTTTTGCAGCATGCGAAACGCTGTCTGGATGCCCGCCTGGCTGATGTCCTGCGGCTTCTTCTCGTCCACGGCGAAACCGGCGGTGGTGAGGGTCAGGATGAAGGCGAGTCGTCTCATGCGTGCGTTTGCTGGAGATGATTGAGAGCATGTACGGTGCCTGCGCCAGCACTTTGCCAGGCGAAATGCTGCGCGATGGCCCGGCTGACGAATTTTTTGGCCTTTGTCACGGCTGCATTCAGTTCCAAGCCCTGCGCCAGACCGGTGGCGATGGCGGCGGAGAAGGTGCAGCCCGTGCCGTGCGTGTGAACCCCCGGCGTGCGTGGCGCGGTGTGCCAGAAAATTTCGCCCGCATGGCAGAGCACATCGGCGGCATCACCCCGCAAATGCCCGCCCTTGACCAGCACGGCGGCAGCAAAGCGTGCGCTCAGCTCCCGCGCACATAGTTCCATCTCAGCGATGTCGCTGACCTCGCGGTCCCACAGCACCCGTGCTTCGTCCAAATTCGGCGTGATGAGAGTCGCTAGCGGCAGTAGTTCTTCGGTCAGCGTGCGCACCGCCTCGTCTGCCAGCAGTTTACCGCCGCTGGTGGCCAGCATGACCGGATCAACCACGAGCGGAATGCGGCCATGACCAAGTCCTTGCCAGGCTGCTGCCACCGCATGCACCTGCGCCGCGCCACCGAGCATGCCGGTCTTGGCGGCGGCAATCGGAAAGCCGCCAAACAGCACGCGCATCTGATCCACGATGAAATCCGGCTCCAGCAGCCGCACCTGCGAGACGATGCCGGGCGTTTCTGACACGACGCTCGTCAGCGCATTCAACGCATAGCCACCCAGGGCCGAAATGGCCTTCAAATCCGCCTGCACTCCGGCTCCGCAGGAGGAATCGGAGCCTGCGATGGTGAGAACGACGGGAAGGGGAGGCATGGCGTGGCTGCGATGGTAGAAGCCGGGCCGTATTTTGCAAACCCCGGCTTGTGACGGCCCGCGCATGAACTAAGCTCCGCCCATGAATTTCGATCCGCTGCCAGGACTCACGGTCAAAGTGGACAGCATCGCCTACGACCCCACGCGGCCTGCTCCACCGGACCGGCCGCACCCGTTTGTGTACCATCTCTCCATCCACAACGACTCCACCGACATCGTGCGCATTTTTGGCCGCAAGTGGATCGTCCGCGACACCGATGGCGACACCATGGTCGTCGAGGGCGACGGCGTCGTCGGCCAGTTCCCGAATCTCTCGCCCGGCGAGACCTTCTGCTACAACTCCTACCACGTCATCAAGGCCGAAAGCACGGCCACCGGCTCGTTCTTCGGCACCACGACCGACGGTCGCCGCGTCTGCACCCGCATCCCGCCCTTCGAGATGCAGCCGCCGCTGATGGCGTGAATCACTCCTTCTCGCACACAATGCGGAACCCCACGCTGTCGAGATGAATGTTGTAGGGGTCGGGGCCGCGAAACGAGGCGAAGAGGCGCTTTTCGCCGCCGGTGCGGAAGGCTCCGCCGCGCACGATACGCAGGGTGTTGCTCGGTGGGTCATACCAGCCGTCCACCCATTCCCACACGTTGCCGGCAAAGTCGAATAGGCCGTTGGCATCCGCCGGATAGCTGCCCACGGGCGCGGTGTCAGCGTGTTGGTCGTCGATTTCCAACCACTTGCTGTCGTAACTGCCGCGATACTTTCTACCGAAGGCTTCATCGCAAAAATTGCCGACATCCTTAGCGAGTGGGCGGGTGCCCCAGTGGTAGATGCCGGTGCTGGCAGGCTGCAGTTTGGGGGCCACGTCGGTTTGCTCCTTCAACCCAGCCAGCAGGCTCCACTCGGCATCGGTGGGTAGCCGGTAGCTGCGGCCTTCCTTCTTGCCCAGCCATTCGCAAAACGCCTTCGCTTCCGGCCAGTTCACATTCACGGCTGGATGATCAGGCGTCTGCGGAAAATTCGGTTTCTTCCACTCGATGTTCGTCGCCGTGGCGAAGGGTTGGTAGTCCTTCACCCGCGTTTCAAACCGGCACACCAGCAGGTTGATGCGCGCCACACGCACAAACGGCATTTCCAGGCTGTTGGTGAAGGCCGTGGCGACTGTGGGCGTCTGCGCTGGCGCGTGTGCCGACAGCAGCAGCACCAAGATGGAACACAGGCGGTTCATGCTTATTTTTTCGCGGGTGCGGGTTGCCACTCCCATTTTTCGCCGAAGAATCCGGCATCGCTGATGCCGCCGGGAGCCTGGCTGGTCTTGGGCTGAGTGAGGTCCACCACGGCCCAGTCTGGCAGCTTCGCCACTTGCCGGGCGTTGTTGAGGTAATCGTACTCGCGGTAGGTGAAGCTGCTGTTGATCACGACGTATTTCGCCGGATTGAGCGGGTTCGGGAAAATCAAAATGGGCGCATTCGTCGCGGCGTCGTAGGTCTTGCCATTGGCGATGAGCTTGTCCTTTGACCACTGGATCGGCAGCTTGTCGGCGATCTTGGCGAGGATCGCATTGCTCTGCGGATCACCCCAGAGGATGAGGTTGTTCGCGGCGATGTCGGCGTCGCTGATCGCGCTGTCGTCTTTGATCGGTGCATCACCCCGGAACTGTCTGCGCCACTCAAACTGCGCACGTTCCAGTTCGGACTTGGCCCAGGCATCCACTTTCTCGCTCCAACCGGCCTTGGTCGGCTTCACGAAGAGGAACGGGTCCATGAAGGCGTCGTCGATGGGGCCTTGCAGGCCGTGCTTTTTCGCCAGCTTGTCAGTGTCATCACCGACAATCGTTTGCGACCATTTGCCGTTCGTCAGATGAAACTTCACCTGCCAGGAGCGGTCCACTTTCGGGCGGGTGACTTCAAGCTCCTGCCCGTCGATGAACACCGTGGGCTTGTAGAGCAGGGATAGTGGGCAGTGGCCGCTGGGCATGTCGAGCGTGAAGGCGCTGATGTTTTGCAGCTTGATGGTGACCTCCGAGGTGCCGGTGATGCGCGCATGGATGCGGCCGCGTGCCCAATGCTCCGCCAACGCATCCACCGTGACCCAGAACATGCGGTTGTAGCGCAGGAACCAGCAGGACAGATGCACTTCCTTCGGCGCACGATTGCGACCCATGGCGGCGATGCTGGCGAGGCGCTTCTCGATCTCGATGAGCGAGTCAGGATGAATCTTGTGCGCCGTCTGCGGGCCGATGATGTGCAGCAGATCCACGTTCTCAGCACGCAGCGCCTTCTCCATCATGTCAGCGGCCTGCTTCTGCTTATCGATCTCGCCGCTGTAGGCCACGGTCGGGCAGTTTTCGAGGTTCAAGGCGTTGTCCGTAGCATTGTACCAGCGCCACAGCTTTTGCTGATACCACGGTGCGCCGCTGACGTCTTCGCTCTGGAAGCCGCCGAGGAACTCCGGCGTTTCGGAGAATCCCGCGCCCGGATTCGCGCCGCACCATTTGTCCGCGTAATTCACCGCGAACTGCCACGCCGCCGCCCCGCCCATGCTGAAGCCGCGCACGATGATGCGGTCCTCATCAATAGCGTAAAACTTGTTCGCGTGATCGATCGCTTCGAGCAGGTCGATCTCGCCCGCGAACTTGTTCGCGCAGCAGTAGCGGCCATAGGGATGCAGCACGAGCGCACCTTTCGGCGCGATCTGGCCGATGGTCTTGCGGCGCTGGTCGATGAAGCCGAGTTCGCTGAGCGTTTCGCCGCGTCCATGGCACCAGATGTCTAGGCGCACCGGTGCGCCGACGTAGCTTTCAGGAATGACCATGCCGTAGGGCTGGATCGAGCCGTCGATCTTCGAGCGATAAGCCCGCACGACGAGCCCCTTCTGCTGCGTCCACGGCGTCTGGCCCGTCTTGAATTGCTCCGCACGTTGCAGACCTTCAGCGATCAATTCATCGGCGCTTTTGAGTTCGCCCAGTTTGTGAACCTCATTGTAGCGCAGCGCCCAATCGACCGCCTTGTGGTAGATCTCGATGTCCGGCAGCAGCTCGCCAAGCAGCGGGTTCTTCGCCTGCGCCTTGGCGGCTTCGTCGATGGCCGTGCGGAGTTTTTGCAAAGCTTCCGTGAGTCGCGCACGATCCGCGTCAGGCACGGCGACACCTGGAGGCGGCACTGGGCGCACATCGGCGATTTGATTGTCTTTGACGCCGTCGGCAAGGGCGGAACTGACGGCGAGGAAGGTGAGCAGGAGGCGCTTCATGGTGGAAGAAGAAGGTGAATTACTTCTTGCGGGTACGCCGGGGTTTCTTCGCGGCAGCGAGCAGCGGCACGTTATGAATCTCCAACGGCGCGCTGGTGGCGCTGTCGAACTCGGCGGCGGCTTCCAGACCGATGCGCGCGATGTCCTCGGCGGTCTTGCCTTTGTCATACGCCGCCTGCATGGCACCTAGCGCGTAGTCGCGGCCGGAGCCAGCGGCCCAGAATTTGTGAAACTGCTGGGCGGAGCGATACGAGTAGATGGCGAAGATGCCGTGCTCGTTCGCCATCAGGCCGTAGAACTGCGTCGTCTCATATTCCTCGCCTTTGTCCGGCATCGTCGCCATGAAGTACTCGGCCTTCATCCAATGATGCGCATGACGGAAGGTCTCAAAAATGGCATCGCAGGAGGAAAAATCACGCGGGCGCTCGGGATTGGCGAAGTAGCTGTTCATCACCACCAGACTGGCCGAGGTGCCGGTCAGACCGATGAAGGTGTCGGCGATCTTGGTGATCTTCGTCTTATTGACGACATGCTGGGCCTTCTGCCGCAGTGAGCCGAGACAACTGAGGGTATCCGCGCCAATACAGGCGACGCCTTTTTTCTGAACAACAACGATGGTGGACATGAGTGCGCATGATTAGCGGCTGCCCGTCGATCACGCAAGCGAGTCCCGCCCCGCCAAGAAGACGGACTTACCAAGTCCGCTCAGCGCCGCAGGGAGTTGACCAGCGCGTTGTAAGCCTGCCGCAGCGCCTCCGTGTCCGGGTCGGCAAAGGCCGTGATCCAGGCGGACCAAAGGGGTGAACGAACTCCACGAAGCGTCTTGGACTGCGGTGGGAAGCGCAGCGCCACACCGCTTTCGCGAGCTGAAGAGCGCTCTTCGGCCTCATCACAGCGGTCAGCCGCACAAAGCGGTGTCGCTGAGGCAAGGCTTGCTCCTTGCCTCTCTGCCGCCGCACTCCAAGACGCTTGCGCGATAGCTTCCGCATCACCGCCGCAGGCCGGGGCATGGCTGGGAAAGGGTCGCCCGCTCCCGCCGCAGCACCGTTCTGGGGACGGGAGAGATGATTCCGACGTTTGTCGGAATGATCCCAGCAAGGGGGTACATGAATCCCACAGATGTAGGATTCGATCTGACAAACGTCGGAACCATTCCGACGAACGTCGGAACGAATCCGGGGAAGGAGAGAACCATTCCGACGAACGTCGGAACCATCCCGACAAACGCCGGAACGACTTAGCACCCGGGGTACCCGATTCCGACAAACGCTGGAACCATTCCGACAAACGTCGGAACGAATCCGACAAACGCTGGAACCATTCCGACGAACGTCGGAACGATGTACTACCCGTGTACAATGAATCCGACGTACGTCGGAATGAGCACTCACGCCCCAGAATCGTTTTTTGAGGCATAATTTGCCCAAAAACCGGCACTACAGGCAGGCTGAGGCAGAAAATCGGCGGGAAATTCATCCGCGCATTCCACCACGGAACCGCCACCGACGTCGATGAAACTGCAGCAGCAAATGAACTTTCATCGGCCAGAAGCCATCACGCTTGGCAGCTTTTCCCGGATTTCACCGCCCCAAGGCCCGACCCCACCGGGGGACCGCGATAGAGGGACAAGACACCCGTGCCTTTCCAAAAGGCAGCCACACCCGACCCGCAGCCCAGGAAACACTGGGCATGCAGGCCTTTCCCCCGCTTTTGGCGGTCTGAGTGGCTGCGCGTCTCCCCGCCGCCCCGAAACCTGCCAGCGGCAGCGCCAACGCGGCAGCGTCCAGCCCTGCCGCCGCGTCGGCTCTCGCCAATGCGAACCATTTAGCCCCGCCAGAAATCCCGTAGGACCCATCATAATGACTGGCATCTTTTCCCGCCGCCGCCGCCAGCATCTCCGAGTAGCAGCACAACTGGATGGCATAGTAGGGCTTGGGCGAACGCGCCAGCTTGGTGTCCCAGACTTGATACTGCCCATCAGCACCCAGCATGAGAAAGTCAGCGTAACCCGCAAAACCGTCATGTTCCAAAGCCGCCTGAAAAACAATGGAAGCCTTCGAATGGCTGGCGGCAATGGTATCTGCAAGGGCACTGGCAAAATCATTCTTCTCAATCTCGCGCAACCCAGAATCTGAAGCCCTCAGTTCGGTCAAGACATTGAGTTCATGCTGGTTGCCCGTCTCCGCAATCAATCGTTGATCTTCTGTCTCCTCGTCAGGAACAGACACGCCGGGATTTTCCAGATGGAAACGATCCATCCACGACGCAAACGGTGACGTGAAATAGCGAACCAGATCGCTCGGGGAGTAAACCACAGTGCCACATTGTCTTCTCATGGGGATTGGCGGGTTGTAAGGAAGTGCAGTGGATGACTTCAATGAAGAGGGACTGGATGGACATGGGTGAAGTAATGAACCTCAAACCTGCGGCCATCTTCAAATTCTGAGATAAGTGATCTCTGCCCCTCGAGTCAACCTAGCTTCCTGCATCGCTTGGGCGAGTGAGAATGGGCCTGTCTCATACCGTTGAAAAATGTCCATGCCCCGGTCGATGGTGACTTTCCAGCCAGTGTCAGTAGTGATGTTGCGGGCGTGGAAATTGGGGCTATGATCAAACTCCCAGCTGAAAGTAACCCGCGAACCTGTGAAGGAATCGACGAGATGATTTAGGTTTTCCTCCTGTTTCACGCAGGAATCCATGTCCGATTGTGTCTTGAGATGCACCGCCACTTCATCGCCTTCTGGCACCAGATCATGGACCATTTGCAGAAACTCCATGAGGTTCCGGGCTTGGAAGAACATTCGGACATACGGATCACAGATGGTGATGGAGCGAGCACCGCTGAGATGTTTGGCGAACAAGCGACGGTAGCTCCATCCCTTGGTGTTCTCGGGAATCACCACATGTCCCGGCTGCGGCTCATCGGCGGCAGTGGTCATGGGCGTTGCAGGAGCCGGTTCATTCGCAGGCGGAATGTCTTCATGGGCGCTTGGAACACTTTCACTATCTGCGGCAGGTTGTATGCGCGGTCCGGCAAAGGTTGGATACTGAATTTCTTCCGGTGTCAGCACGGTCACTGGCAGACCGCCGTCGAGAGGTTTGTAGATGAAGTCGTGCCGCTTAAAGGTGTCGTCGATGCGCAGGATGTGTTCACGCACACGCCGACGAGATTCCATGGAGAAAGCCAGCAATTCCTCAATCTCCTCGGGACTGCATTTGCCGTCTGGGAAGAGGATCTTCATCAGACCGGAGAAAGTCTTTTCAAAGCCAGTCTGATCGCGTGTGGAGACCTCGGATGTGATCTCGAAGTGTTCTTTGTAGGCTCCCGTGAAATCTTCGGTGCGCAAGTGTTTCAAAACCTCGGCGATGAAATCCACCACGAAACCGTATCCGTTGGTAAACAATTCATGGCGGATGGGTGCGACCTCCCAGCCAGGGTTGTAGGCGTGGATGCGGTCGAGGAAGGCGGAGTCGATGTATTTGTCCGGCAGTGGCTCAAAGAAATGGGAGTGCTTGAGCATGTAGGCCACGGACTTTTTCGTGTTGCCCATGAAGACCATGGAGGCCTCAGCCGTGAGCTGTTCAATCCCGCGTGAAAACGTGCGGTTGGCCATGTAATTCTTCATGATGTCCACCAGCGCCTTGTCCACCTTCTTGTCTTTGCCGGCGAACTCATCAAAGCAGACACAATCCCAGTAGCCGACGAGGCCGATCTTGCCGCTGGAGTTACTCACAAAGAGCTTGGGTGCCGTAACTTCTGAGCCGGAAATGAGCATGCCATGCGGAGAGAACTCCGCGTAAATGTGGGACTTGCCGGTGCCCTTGGGGCCGAGCTCGAGGAGGTTGTAGTTGCGCTCGCAATAGGGGATGAGGCGGATCAACGTCAGTAGCTTGGCACGTCGTCCGAACATCTCGGGATTGAAGCCCACGCTCTGCATCAGCACGTCCATCCACTCTTCGGTGGTGAACTGTGCCCGGGCTGCCAGAAACTGCTCGTAGTCCACACTGGCTACCTGGATTGGCTTCAGCGTGTCGATCTGCCATGGACTTGCTTTGGGGTCTTCGGCGACTTCATAAGTCACATCCGTGATGCACCAAATCCCGCCCACCAGCAGCTTGGGATACCGGCGCACAAAGTCATCGGACACGGGCACTTTTTTGAGGCCTAGATTGGTGAATTCGGCTTCGTAAAAGCCACCCTTGTCATTCAGCTCCACGGTCAGCTTGTCGATCACCTTGTGCCGCCCTTTTTCCTTGATCGTGGACTTCACCAGTTGCGCCTGATTTCGATGAACATAGTGCTTGGCCAGAATCTTTTGCACGGATTCCAGGCCAGCCTTGATCACCTCGTTATCGTCAGTCGCACAATGCTGTCCCAGCAGGTATTCCAGCACATAAGTGGGGACAACTGCGTTCTGCTTCAGTCCTTTCGTCAGGTCTTTGCGCACCACCAAACCAGGAAAGTGCTGGAGGATTTTTTGATCCAACGGACTCAAGGGACGAGGCGTGGAGACAAATGGCTCCTGCTCTTCTGGGGCTACGGGATCGGGATTGGATTCAATGTTCATCGAAGTCGGTGGTGAAGGGTTTCTGAAGTTTGAGGCTGTGCGTCTTGTAAGTCACACTCTGGCTCGTGCCGGAGATGGTTTCTTCGAGGCGCAGATCCACCTCACGGTTGTTGAAGGCATCGGCGGCAGCTGATAGCACCAGGAGCAGGGTCGTCTCCCGCTGGCGAGCTTCCGACTCTTTGGAATCAAAGGTCTGCGTCTTGATCTCAGACAGGCTGGTGCCGTCTTTGGCATAAATGCCAATACGGAGTGTGCGGGGCAGCACCTTGCCTTGGGCGGGCCGGTCCTGGAAGAGTGCGATGGAAAGCTGACCCGTGGTGATCTTGGCAGGCACACGCAGCAGCTCCACCTCTACCCTGCCGGTGTCATCTGCACGGGCTTTGTGGATCTTGACCACGGGCACCACCACCTCTTGCAGACTGCTGCCGCCGTGAACGTAGCGCATCCCGGAGCCTTGAAGCGGAAAGCGCCCGAGCGAGAGAGGGAGCGCGGCTGACCAGTCACCACCCAGTCCCAAGGCTGCGCTGGTGAATGTTTTCACCTTGGCGTTCGCTGAGATGTCGCGTCCGAGAGCAAAACGGCGGTTTTTGAACATCCATTCGCCGGCGTTTGGCAGTGGCGTGGCATCGTCTTTGGCGACATCGTCCTGCTGGAAGAGGAAGCCATGATCCGCCGTGAGCAGCATATTGCTGCCATTGATGTTCGCCACTTTCTTGATGATCAGGTCGAGTTCTGCGAAGGTATTTTCCACGGCATCGAAGGTTTTAGCCTCGGTGCTAGCGGCATCACCGGTTTTATCGATGACGTTGTGGAAGATGTAGATGACCTCGTGATCGCGCATCAGCGCACGCCCCTCAGTCTTCGTGTTCAATTCCAGGAAATCCTCGGCTTGGATGGCGGTGGCCTTGCTGTCACAGGCGAGGCTCAGGATCTCTCGCCGGTTGGCCGTGCCCGTGGCACTGCGTCCGTCCACAGTAACGGTCGCCGTCGTTGCATCAACGGCCAATTGTTGGCCGGGCAGTAAAGCAGCCATACCGAGCTGGGTGTAGGACGGCAGGGAGCCAAAGAGTGCCTCCACCTCAGCGGTCCAGCGATTCGCGGAGCGCAGCCGCTGGGCAAAGTCAGACGCCGCTTCATAGCGAAGAGCATCGGAGATGATCACAAATACCTTCTGCCCCTTGCTCAGGAAAGGCTGCACGTAGTGGCTGAAGAAACCCCTTTGGGCGATGACGCCAGCGCATTCCCACGTTTCCATGGTGCGCACTTGATCACTCCAGCGGTCAGCTAGCGGAAGCAGGAAATTGTTCACGTAGGACTTCTCCACCCATTGGGAGATCTGCTCCATCACCTGCACCTGACCGTAGCGTCGCAGGTTCCAGGTGCAGAGGCGGTAGGCCATGTCGATCCGCCACCACGTGGTCACATAGCGTCTCACACCACTCGTGACCGAATCCATCGTCAGCTCGGCACCGGCCAGCAGCTCACGCAGTTCCACCGCTTGTTCCAGTGCAGTATAACCATGCGCGTGCTGCGGCCACCAGATGGAGCCACGCCGCTGCTGCACCACCGCGCGGAGGTCCACCGCTGCTGTCCCGTTGGCAAATGCTTGGCAGAGTTGATGCAGCGTGAACTTCTCGAAGATCTCAAATGTGTCGCAGTCGTTCAGCGTTTTCCGCACGTCCAGCCCCCCCAGCGCCGTCGCGATTTGCAATTCCTTCTCCATGTGGCGTGACCAATCGCGGAAACAAGTGCTGTGGGCTTGACTGTCCTTCCACCGTTGCAGGAAGACTTTCGCGTGTGGGTGCAGTGCTGCTTGAGACTCCAGCGGATTAGCCCCACGGAAGAGGGACACGGCGAAGTCCCGTAGGGCGGGGGCTGCCGCCTTGTAGCCAAAGAGGCGCTCCACTTCCTGCCAAAACGGCTCTGCCAAGGCTGATGATTCGAAGCACTCCGCCACAGGATCGGTCGCCAGCAAATCCTCCTCTGGATCGGTGTGGAGAAATCGCAGCAGCATTGCATCCACCTCCACCGCTGTATCGGCCAGCACCGCCATCATCTTGAGTCGGATGTCCCGGCTCTGGTCGTCACCGCCAATCAGTTCCTTCAGGGACTGCACACGCTTTGTGCTGGCGAAATACTTGCCGTGCGCTTCGGCGAGATGCAGGAACTCATGCGGCAGGCCGACCTCCTGAAGGGCTAGCGAGGCTTTGTCCGCCTTGTATTCATAGCCTTGCAGCAGCAGGTCCAGCAGCCAGTTGTCCGCATCCGCCGGGCGGGTCGTGGGCACATAGATCAGGAACTTGGCGTCCGGGTTCGGATCACGCACCACGCGGACCTTGGTGCCAAACTCATTGCGCTCGACGCTGAGCCTCGTCACGCTGTTGTCAGGGTAGGCGTGGAAGGTCTCCGCCCACTCCCCCGTGGCGTCATACCAAAAGACCAGACGATGGCGTTGAAACACATGATGAAGGCTGTCGTGAATCCGTTTCATTTTTCGGAGAAGTAGTTATCGCGGATGGTCCGGTTAATCGGATCCTGCGGGTCAATCAATAGGGCCTCATGCAATGCCGATTGCGCTTCGTCCATTTCCCCGCACTGGATCAGGCACATGGCGAGATTGCCCCAGGCTCCGGCGTCCAGCGGCGCGACTTCCACCGCTTCTCGTGCGAACGGCAATGCCTCTGCTGGGCGGTTTTGCTCCCCGAGCGCTCTGACCAATTCTCGCAAGGTGTTGAGCACCCGCGGTTGCCGGCGATTGGCATCCTTCAGAAATTGCTCCGCTTTCTCCTTTTCTCCGAGGATCCGGTGGATCACTCCCGCGACAAAATAGGGAAAAGCCATCTCCGCAGTTTCGCCTTCGGTCCAGGCGATGGCGGATGGCAGCAGATCGCGTCGGAGCTTACCGACCAGCGGCACCAGCCCTTCGGCGTCTCCCAGTGCTTTCAATGGCTCCATTTCCGCTTCGATCTCCAGCGCTTCGTGAATGACGGCCTGCAAGGCGATGAACGCCGAATCTTCACCACCACCGTCGACTCGCGGCCTTCCGACATACATTTCCTTCCCAGTGCGAAGGTCCAGATAGACTTCCACGCCATTTTCGCGGCGCAGGAACTTCATCCGGTCGTCCATGTCATCGGCTGCGACGAATCGAAGTGCTCCCTCAGGACTCCACCCGGAGGGGAACGCTACACCCCCATCGTATTCCTCGCCGATCCACGCTATCGTGATTTCGCAGCCTTTGATCTCGATTTTTCCCAAGCTTAACCACTCCACCGGCGTGGTCGGTCTCCGACTTTGATCCACAACCGCAAAGTCAACTGCGCGTCCTTCATCTTGAAAGATCAGTCCACTGCGCTCCAGCATGGTGACATAAGCGCGAACATCATCTGGGTTCATGAATCCTACCCTCGCCAGCGAATCGTCGGCACAAAACGTATTGTTCGGCGGGTTCTTGGCAAAGGCCGCCCACCCGCCCGGATATTTCCTTTCGACCGCGTCTTGGCGGGCGACGACAGAGATTCCTTCGATCAAGACAGCCATAGTCAGTCTTCCTTCGCCGCCAACCCGGCGATGGGGGCGAGGGCTTCGCCGAGTTTCAGGTAGTTGGTCTTCACGCCGTCATCGAGATCCAGTTCGATGCGGGCTTGGGCGAGGGGGAGGACGGTCTGGCGTTCCCACTCGTCGCATTCGTGGAGGGTTTTCGTGAGCTTGTCGGCTTCCTTGCGGGCTTCGGTCTTGGCTTTGGCGGTGGGGGCGGTGACTTGCAGGCCGGTGAGGTGGGCGAGGCGGTTGCGGAGCTTGGCCTGGTAGTCGCGGAGGTAGCGGTTCAGGACGAGGTTCATCGTGTCCCGGGTGTAGCGGTGCAGGTAGAGGAGGACGCTGAAGCTGCGGCGGGGGCTCTGGACCATCCAGTAGATGGGGCGCTTCTTGTAGGTTTGGAGGTGGTCTTTGTAGAAGTCGGTCAGGAAATAATCCCGCAGTTCCCGGCCCAGGGATTCTTCGATGAAACGGAGGTTCTCCCGCAGGGTGGCTTCGCCGAAGGTGGCGCGGAGGAAATCGCGGGTGCGGGCCACGATGTCGTCCTCGAACCACTCGCCATCGAGGACGGGGATGATGCCGTCCGCGTCGGGAGCGAAGGATGAATTGTGAATTGTGAATGAAGAACCCACCTCACCCCGGCCCTCTCCCCCCGCTGCGGGCGGAGAGGGAGAATCGTGCGCCGCTGTGGGTGCATTCGATGCCTTTTTCTCTGCGATGATGCGGACGTAGTCTTCCACGGTAGCGCCGGCATCGGCGAGGATGAGGCCGGGGTGGTCGAGGGAATAGCGGCCCATCATGCAGCCGACGGCATAGGAGAGGAAGGCGGCCATGTCGCGGCGGGCGTCGGCGCGGGCGAGGGTGATTTGCTCCTCGGGCACTTCGGGCTGCAACTCGCCGCCGAGGCCGTAGGCGGCGATGAAGAGCCGGTTGTTCTCCGTCTCCAGCTCCTGCATCCGGCGGATGGCGGCGGTGCTCTGCGCCTCCCAATTCCGCCAGCTCGCCTCCAGCGTCGCGCCCTTCAGCCCCGGCCGCAGCAACGGCTGGTCGCGGAAGTCCCACGAGGTCTCGAAGTTGTCCCAGTCAGAGCGGGCGATGGAAATTGAGTCTTCAACCAGCTTTGTCACCGCCGTTTGAAATGCTTTCTCAAATACCGTTTTGGCCAACGGCAATTTAGACAAGTCGCCGGTCTGAAACTCGACGGTTGGATTCAATGCTCCCAAGCAGAAGCTGGTGAGTTTAGTCGTGAGGAAACCAAGCACCCAGAAATGGTCGTTGCTGCCCGCGAAACATGACGCGCCTTTTGCATCAAACATGAATCCTTCATCCGAGTGTCGCGCCCCGAAAAAAGAGCCGGTTGCCGAGTAAGTTATCGAACGCTGAAAGTAGTAGTCGCGGCTCCGCGGAGTTGCTCGCCCGGTCGCGAGAATTTCTTGCCCATCATTCTGCCAGTTAACGACAAAGTAGGCGTTGCCGAACCATTTCCTGAACTCACCGCCTTTGTTATACGGGAACCATTTCCGCTTTGAAGCTTTCGCGGCTGCTCTGTTTTTTAGGCCAAAGCCAACCTTTTCTGTGGAGACCTCATGCCACAAGCGAAGGAACTGCTCGTTGTTTCCGGTCGTCATCCCGCCTGTGGGATTCGCGATGTCCTTTAGCGCTTTGCCTCTTAGGAACGCTTCTCGGATTGTAGGACTCAACCAATATGCGATTGGCTCGGATGGGATAGCTTCGAAATCTGAACGAGTGGCTGTGAAGCGCAGCGGGTCGCTTGGGCTTCCGATAGCACGTCGCAACAGTTGCTCTTTCTGTGTTTCGTTCGCGCCGGTAATGAGTCGAAGAAAGAGGCCGGGCGAAGAGCCGGAAACCCCAGCTTGAAGAACGAACGCGGACACTTGGACGATTTCGCCGGGAATCGAATCGAAGGCGTGCGGCCCTAAATGGGCCATCGTTGAAACTCGGTGATGCGCGACGATTTTTTTACGGAGAGCTTCAAAGGAGCCCAAGAACATCCAGCTCTGCATCGTCACCAGAGCTGCAAAGCCTCGTTTTTGAACAAGCATCAAAGCCTGCTCAATGAACATGGCGAAAGTATCTGCTTTAGCATCTGGATAACACTCTTGGCCGAACGCCTTCAATTGCGGTGCCATTTGCTTCGTTCCCATATACGGCGGATTGGCCACGACGACGTGATACCGCTGGGTGAGCGCCTCGGCTTGTGCGAGCACGCGCAGGACTTTGAGGTGCGTCTCGCGCAGAAAGAGCTGGCCGCCGAGGTCCTTCCCCTCGATGGCGCGGCGGACATCGGCGATGGTCCGTTCGTCGAGGCACGGCTGGATGAGCGAGCCGAAGTTTTTCGCCTCCTCGAACTGGTGGAGCAGCTTGAGCAGGGGCTGATGGAAGAGGTCGCCCAGCCCGAGGGCGCGGATGTAGTCGCGCAGCTCGTTTTCCGCGAAGCGCACTTCGCGCAGCTCGATGATGGCGGGCCGGACGATGTGTTCGGGCTGGAAGAAGCGACGGGACTTTTCCCGGGCCTTGAAGACAAGGGCCAGCTCGGCGAGCTGCGCGGCGCGGGGGCAGATCTCCAGGCCGTGGAGATTGTGCCGCAGGATGAGGGCGGGAATCTCGGTGGGGGCGTAGCCTTCCTCCTCGTAGATGAGGGTGAGCAGGTCGAAGGCGTAGGTGAGCATGTGCCCACTGCCGCAAGCGGGATCGAGCAGGCGGATTTCCTCGGGCTTGGTGATTTTGAGGAAGTCGGTTTCCGTTTCGCCCTCGATGTAGTAGGGCATGTGCTCGCGGAGCCGGGAGCCGGGGCGGTTCAGCAGCCAGAGGCGGCCGAGGGAGTTCTCGACGAGGTAGCGGACGATCCAGTGCGGGGTGAAGAGCTGGGTGACGGCGGGGATGTCCTCCGTGGGCACGGCGCTCTTGCGGGCCATGACCTGGTCCTTTTTTTCCGAGATGTAGAACTGGTAGAGCCAGCCGAGGATTTCGACATTGGCCCGCTGCGCATCGCCGCAGTCCTCGTCGCTGATCGCCGTGCGGAAGCCGTGGACGACGGAATGCTCGGTGAGGAGGTCATCGGGCAGGAGCAGCTCGGTCTCGTCGGCGAGTCTCTCAAAGATCTTCGGCAGTAGGGCGTGGTAAAAGCGGCAGGCGGCGAGGACGAGGTGGCGATAGACCTCGCCCTGCGCGTCCGCTCCCGGAGTGGCGGTGGGGATGCGGCCATCGAGGAGGGCATTGAGCCGCTGGGGATCGGTGTGGACATGCAGCTCCGCGGGCAAGGCGGCGGTGCGAGTGAGCTTGAGCAGCTCGGGCTGCGTCTCCGAGGCGCTGGCCGGGGTGAGGACGCGGGCGCGAAACGGATGCCAGCCGCGGGCGTCGAGGAAGCGCAGGGCGGTGAGGCGGTTGAACCAGGTGTAGGCGACGCGGTCGATGAGGCCGGCGCGGTCCGCCAGCGCGAGCTTCCGCAGCGACGCGACCTGCGGAGCGAAGGTGGTTTGCAGTTCGCCCGTCTGGGCGGCGAGCACGAAGTCGAGCTTGCGCGTGACGGCCTCGATGAGCTGGCGGCGGACGGCGGGGGCGAAGGTTTTAAGGGCGGAGGTGTTCATTCCGGCTTAAAGGCTGATGCGATTTCCCTGAGACAGCTCCGCCTGAGCCGCCTTCCGCAAAGCGGCGAGCCATTGATCGAGTTCTGCTTCCGTGGCGATGTAGGGAAGGCTGCATTGCGGTCGCAGACTAGTGGCGGAGGTGTAGCGAACGGGTGCCGGAGTTTCTGCGCCGCCCTTTTTTCCTCCCGCTTGCGGTGCCGGCGTCGCGAGACGCGAAGCCATCGCGAGTTGGGCTGGGTAATCCTGCGTCACGTAGCGCTGTAGCCGGTCGCGAATGCCGGTGACGAAGCGGGCGGACTGAATGGCCTCACGAGCGGCGGTAGAGGACGCCATGATTTGTTGGCGAGCCGATTTGTCCAATGAGGCAAAATCATCGACTGCCTGGAGCCGGCCCTGCTGGGCGTCCAATGTCGCGATGGCTTGATCACGCTCGGTTTTGAGAAGGTCCGCGAGCAAAGTGCGCAGCTTGGAAACCGCAGCTTTGGCCGTGGGAACTGCATTACCCCGATATGGGTGCGCGGATGCGGCGAGATCGCGCAACGGCTGCACCTCAGTGGCGGGGACTTCGGCAAAGTTGGCCTCTTCCTCCCGCAGGAAAGTAATAGCCTCGTCATAGGCAGTCCGTTGTGGGCCGTGCATGAATGCTTTGAGCGGGGACAGGAGATCGTCCTTCGCCGTGAGCAGGTCGTCTTGAAAGTCAGCCAAGTGGTTGAGCAAGAAGGTGTAATCCTTCTCCGCCAGGGTGGAGAGTCGCTCCAAGATCGGGCGGAGCGGTTCGAGAAAGGTATAGCGGGTGGCCTGATCAACTAGCAGCGTGAGATCGCGGGCCTCGGCGGCGAAAGCCTCGGAAGTGAACTGACCGGCGGAACGGGCATCCGTGCCGCTATTGGTGCGGTCGAAGAAATCGTGATGGAAGGTCTTGAGAGCATTGACCTTGGTGGCGTCAAACTGCTCCTGGAGCCGCACCTTCACGCTGCCGTGCTGACGGGTGTTTTTCAGGTGATCAAAGGCACTGCGGGCATCAAGCAACTCGCTGGCTCGCAACTCCACTTTTCCCATGCGGAAGATGCGGCTAACAAGGGTGAGCACAGCCATGGGATACCAACCGTAGGGGCGCTTGCCGAAGTTCCGAACGATCTCCTCGATGGACGTGCGTGAGCCGTCATTCTGGTTCCGCATCACGTAGGTGAGGATCTCCTGCTCTGCCTCTGAGGGTGTCTGGGTGCCACTTGTGAGGAGATCGTCCTGTGCGAGCAAAGCCTGTGACAGGGTGGTCTCGTCATAGCTCCCCTTCAACATGCGCAGGTTGGGGAATGAGAAGGAGATGAGTTCCTGACAACCCTTGGAGAAACGGTTGCGGGCATCACCTTCGCCCACGCTGTCGAGGCGGGAACCATTTAGGTAGAGTGGGGCTTTGCTCAGGAACTGGCTGGCCGTCTCCTGCATGGTGCTGCGCCGGATGCTATTCTGCTGGCTGCGCTGGTCGAGAATGGCTTTGCGAGTGGCATCTCCGGCACCGGTGTTCTGCTGGACGTATTTTTTGGTCTTCAGGTAGAGGCGGGCCTGATCGGTGAGTCGCGTGTCGGCGGGGAGAACCGTCAGCAGTTCCGCTTTGCCCGTATTTTGCGCCGCTAGGGTGGTAGCGTCGGTATGATTGGGGTGTTCCGAAGTGATGATGTTGAGGGCGATGTCCGCATCCCGGCCAATCAGGGCGTCGTCGAGTTTCCGCGCATAAGAGTAGTCTTGGCCATTCCCCTCATAACGGATCTTCGGGTCACGCAGGACGTCCGAAAAGAGCACAGTGGCAAGCAAATCGGCGACCTGGGATTCGTCGATCTCGGTGTTCTTGACTTCGACCTCGATGTCCTTTTCTGTGTCGGTGAGGAACTCAAAGAGATCACCGTTGCGTTGCAGATAAGACTGGCTCTCCAACTCAGCCAAAGCCTTGAGGACGGCCTTTTCGTGGGCACGAATATCGAGGTCAGGTCGGTCGATCAAGAGAATGGCGACATTGCGCGGAGTGGCTTTGAACTCCCGCACCCATTTGAGCAGGAAGAGCGACTTGAGAATCCGAATGGGCAGGCCTTCCCCCAATTGCCGCTCTGCCATTTTGATGGTGGTCTGCATGTCACCACGGATCGAGGCGGAGATGCCATCATACATGAGGTCGAAGGTGGCGAGATGGCCCACGTCCTGAAGGCGAACCGTCTTGGCAACCTCTTGGAAAACGGCGAGCATGGAGCGCTCGCCGACTGAGAGATACTTGCCTGTAAACACGCCATGCTTGGAGAGCTGCTGAATCGCGAGCTGAAACAGGTCGAACTGATAGGTGTGAAAGGGGTAGAAGTTGCAAAACTCATCGCTGCCCCGCCAGCCTTGCAGATTGATCGAGTTGTCACCAAAGCGGTAAAGTGTTTGGAGGTTATCCTTCTCACGATCATAGATGTCGGTCAGGACTTCAGGTTCGGCCTCCTGTTTAGCGAGAAGCCGTTTTTGAATGACTTCGCGCACGTCAGCACTGGCAAGCGTGAGCAGGGTCTTAAACCGGCCCATTATCTTGGTGATGTCTTGGTCGGCCATGCCTTTGAAGGTGCCGAGCACGCCTTCGAGATCAGCCTGAGAGGTGACGAAGACCCAGGCGTGGCCCTTGCAAACCGTGCCAAGCGTTTCAGCCACGGTCTGGAGATTGAGCATGAGTTTAGAGTCCTGACCGATGAACTGGCCCACTTCATCGACAAAAAAGTTTAACCGAAAGCCCGGAGGTTGCCGAGCGATGTAGTCCTTAACCATTTGCGCGAAGCTCTCAATCGAGACGCGGTAGTCTTCACGAACCTGACGCATGAGGGATGATGCCTCAGACTCAGCCACACTGAAGTGGGCGGCGTAAGCCTTGGCGAAGGCAGCTTTTCGTGCCGTGGCGATAGCCTCGCGGTCCTTCTCCCAGGTGGCTCCATTGACCTTGAGATAGGTCTCTTTGAAAGGAAGCAAGTCACCGCGAACGTCGAGATCATGCTCAAATCGGGCGATGTAGCCCTGTTTGCCATAGTAGCCCTGCAACTCGTTCAAGACCTTGACGAACACTTCCAGAATGGGTGCCGAATGGTCGCCGCCGATGCCATCGAATTTTTGGTCGATATTGAACAAGATGCTGCGCGACGGGATGGAAGTCGCCTTGCGCAAATTGGCCTTCACGATTTCGTCTTCGATCTTGGGCAGCACGATATCGGCCGGGCGGACTCCGCTGGCCAGAGGCTGGCCATCCAAGATGAGGGAAAGGATCTTCAACAGGTGAGATTTACCCGAGCCAAAGAAGCCGGAGATCCAGACGCCGTTGGCGGTCAGTTCCGTGAGGTAACGGTCAGTGAAGACACCGAGCCCTCGGGCAACATCGCGTGTAACCACATACTCCTCCAACTCGGTCTGGAGATTGCGGTCGTCATCGGCCTTGATGACGCCATCAATCGGGCGTTCAACGGGTTTGAGAAAAAGCTCGTGGATTTTCATGAGGGGTCAGAGGCAGTAGTAATCGAGATTCGTGGCCCGGTAGTGAGGGACGTACATTCTAGGGCTTGGGATCGATCCGAATAGTTTTAAATAAGAACCACCTTCGGGGTCCTGCGTGTATTCTCCGGGGAAAAAGATCACCACCGGATGCCTGAGCATGGCGGGCTGAAGTGACTCCAAGAGGGTGTGGGTTCGCAGGAACGGGAAGATCCGGCCTGGGCCGGTAATGAGAGTCAACTGCGCCCCCTCTTCTCCGATCTCCCGTATCAAGCGCGGGATCAGGTGGGTCTTGGGGTCGGAATAGTTCTGGAGTGTTTCGAGTATCTCCACCTTTTCAGAATCCGCTTCACCCTTCAAAAGGTCGTCAAGGATGTCGTGCTCTTCCAACTCGTCCAAAACCAAGCTGAACAGGTCGAGGGATTTCAGAGCAATGCCGGTATTCCGCATTCGGCCCACGAGACCATCGACCATTCGTCTGATGGCATCCTCCTGCGAAGGCTCATACGTTTGAATGAAGATGGGCACCTCGTTGGCGAGCCCCTTCATGGCAAGGAAATTCGGATGACTGAGAGTTTTGAAAAGGCGCTCAGACAAGGCGTTCATGTTCATGAAAATTAGTGGCTCGAAATTTCGCTGTCAGGAACAAGGAATCCCGCCAGCCAAGCAGGGCTGTCAGAGGTAATGACGCGGATGACTGTTGGGGACAGGGTTGGGCGCTGGATTATTCCCACGGATGGGGCCTTCGCTAGCAAGCCCGCCTCACTGAGCATCCTGAGTAGCACCTGCCGGATTTTGTTCTTCGACGAGGGGGTCAACTGAGCAAGCTCACGGTGAGTCAGGCCTTTGCTTTCAACATAGGCCTCATAATCGGAATGGCGAAGAACAGGATCGTGCGCGGCGAGTTTGTCCCGCAGCACTTCGGCAGCAAATTCAAAGACGAAGCGGATGTGTTTACAAGCGGCAAGCCAGGCGATGGCGGCGCGATCTTCAGCAGTGGCTTGAGCCAGGAGTGTAATCTGACTCGCAGTCAATGTCTTCAGCCTCTGACGCAGTTCCCTCTCAAGGCGAATGCCGCTGCTGGCGCTTCGGCATTGTAGGGCATTTGAAGAAAGGATGCGTTCCTTTGTGAGGTCCCAATCGCCAAGCTCCAGGTAGGATTCCGCCACAATCCGCGCCAGCTCAGGCCGCAATGAAGCGGCGGTGAAACTGAGACTAAAGCTGGTGATTGCGGTGACGGACATTGACGGGAAAGCAGGACAGCGGCGGGTAGTGGAGATCAAGGGGAATCAGTGAACAACCCCGAGAATTGCTCACAATTGCTCCTAGTGGTTCATGCCAGCAGGGCTGATGGGTAGAGGCGTTTGAGTTTGATGCGTGCGTCCTTGGTGGTGAAGCGCCAGTCGGTGCCGTAGTGCTGAGCATTGCGTTGGGATGCCCCAGCAAGCAGTTGGCTTGCGACTTCATGCTGTGTGGCAACGCGGCGATCAAGGCATTGGCGTTGTGCCACACCGATCTCAATCTCGGCCATGTTCAGCCAGCTCCCGTGCTTGGGCGTGTAGTGCCAC
>Ga0209702_10002068_pt1 | contig 36228 bp, 30 predicted proteins | sample FRY01_FD_187210 | JGI IMG/M metagenome (GOLD analysis project Ga0209702, IMG submission 187210) | Freshwater microbial communities from Lake Fryxell liftoff mats and glacier meltwater in Antarctica - FRY-01 (SPAdes) (version 2) | ecosystem: Environmental > Aquatic > Freshwater > Ice > Glacier...
CACTGGGCAACCAACTATCTAGAGATGACTGATTTGCAAAGGTTACAATTTGCGGAAGCGAGTTGGAAGATTGAAGAATATCACAGAGGATTAAAGCAGATCACCAATGTGGAGGGTTGCCAATGTCAGAAAGCGAATGCTCAGCGCTCTCATATTGGCTTGGCCCTGGAAGCCTTTTTGGTATTTGAAAAGTACTGTTTTAGAACCGGTATTAACTGGGTTAGTCTCAAAGCAATGATATTCTAGGATACCGTTCGGGCCTTCAGGGCAAACCCTTGGTTTCAACAACCAGTGCACATAACTGCGTAAGTCCTAAAAATATCAAAAGAATTAGTAGAGTAAGGAAAATAGAAAATAAAATGCTAAATGATATTTAGTAAAATAAAGAAGGCACCGACCTGAGTTACTAATGAAAAATCCAAGTTTTCTATACAACTAGCATTAAACTGTACAATTAATTGGAACAATTAACTTATACATAAACCTGTAATTCGTGTATTTTAATAGGATATTAGTAAGCAAAATAAATTAAGCTGTAACAAAAGTAATAAACGAGAATTCAAGAATGACATTATCACCATCTCACCCAAACGACCCACTTCATAGCGTAACCCTGGAAAAAATTGTGGTGGAACTTGTTGCAAAATATGGCTGGAACGAATTAGCAAGGCGCATTCCGGTTCGTTGTTTTCAATTCGATCCGAGCATCAAGTCGAGCTTAACCTTTTTAAGAAAAACCCCTTGGGCCCGCAAAAGGCTAGAGAACTGGTTTATTGATGATTTGCCATAACTAGATTTCACTCGAACTAAATATCTAATCTTTATCCCAAAATTGGTATTTTAAATAAACGCAATTATAATAAATTTAATTTTGCATTTGTACCAAACTTTATGGGGAATTAAAAATGAAAAGAATATTACTTGCATTAGCAGTTGCAGTTCTAGGGTACACCCAAGAAACGCGTGGGGGTTGAGGAACCTACCCTTTGCCAACCAGTTGGTTAGAAACAATTTAAGCCGAGTTGATCCAAAATTTTTGGAATTAATAACGACCATAAATAGAGCAAGTATAAAACTAAACCAAGCTGATAATATTTACAACAATCACAAAGCAAAAGCCCAAGTTGAAGTCAAAAAACTTACAGACTCACTTCAACAAAAATACCCGCAAACAAAAGGTATGACACAACAAACTGCAATCCAATCAACTAGAAATCCAATTACTAAAACTGCTTCGAGCACAAAAACAAAATCAGACCGCAATTTAGCTGATGCTAAAGAATTACTTTCAACTTCTTTACTTTTGTTAAATCAACAAAAAATACCAAGCGATCAAATGAAACAAATGAGAATAAGTCTTAAAAATGCAATTAAAGAAATTGAAACAGGTTTAAACAAAACATAAGCTCAAATTATTAAAGACCTAACTTCATTAATTTAAAAGATTCTTATGCTTACCGTGCGAATCAATTAAATAATCACTTATTATAAAGTATTTGTGTATTTTATAGAATTGATAGCAAACTAATTCCTTTAGATTAAAATTGCACAGAAATCTCGAATTAGGTTGGTTTAAAAAAAAGGTTACTTTAATTTTAGAACCCAAAACAAGGAACAAGATGACTAATTTTCAGCTAATCTTTTTTGGCCTCGTTTTTTATCCAAAGCTTAATTTTTTCAATTTCCTCTGTTGTCATCTTTACGCCAGACTTTTTGGGTGGCATTAATTTTACTTCACCTATCAACGATTGATTTAACTTACTTTTTTCAGGTTCACCGGCAACCACGGAAACCTTCCGACTTTTAGCCATCGTCGATTCATAAGAATCGAAGCGAACCCCAGATTTTGGCTTATTCGCACCGTGACAATCAACACAGTATTTCGTTAGAAGCGGAGCAATATCTTTCTGGTAACTAGGATTTTCAGCATTAACTCTACCAACTTGGATTAAAGTTAAAGAAAAGAAACAACAAATTAGAAATCTTCAAGTTAAACTCCCTATATAGTTACCCCGACTTATAATTAAATTTTTGACAATATAATCATTAATAATAAATGGTATTTTGCCCTAGAAACCATTCAAATTAAATCATATTGCTGAAATTAAAGATATTTGATTTCAAAAATTTTTAGACTGCAACAAATTAATTAACCCACATTAAGTAATGAAATCTTAAAGGGTCATATTATTTATTTTAGTTAGAACCTACTCTCTCAAGCCTTTCATTAAAAGCCTTCTATCTGGCATTTGTAAAAACCAATCAATATCAAGGTTCAACCTTTATTTATTCATAGCAGATTTGGTTTCTTGATGCTGTAGCCAAGCTGCTTCCTGCAATTGCTTAACAACATCAACCGGAATTGAATGTGGAGCAGCAAGATTAATCGGATTACGATTCGTAATAGCAGAGTAAATTCCACAAGAATAAATATAACTTCCCCAAAGGCCTAGGTGTGCTTTATCTTTTGCAAATAAGCTTTCAAGTCGTTCGGTAGAGGGTTTCTCCCCCAAATACTTCAAATAGGCATAACTTGAATCTACGACGGGCACACCTAATTCCTTTCCTAATGCAAGTTGGATACGATGAAGCCGCTCGAATCCCCGTGGGTAATCACTAATAATAGAAGCAGTGGAAAAAAGAATAGGAGTAGCACTTTTTTCTTTTATCAAGGCGCAAAATAATCGAGCGTAAGGGGCAAAAGCAGGTTCTTCAACATTGTAGATATCTTGGAGGACGATGAAATTGTAAGTCCCACTAGCAATCATAGAACGAGCCGACATCGGCGATAAACCTGCATCCCAATGTGATTTCAAAGAAGCGCCCCCTTTAATGCAACCAACTATTTTTATAGAGCGGGAACCCTCTTTAGAATCAGACTTTGCCAGATTTTCGATCAACTGATTAGCAATGATAGTTGGGCACTGACTGTTGCCAATTAATAAGACTTGCATTGGTTTTATATTGGGGTCTGGTTGGAGTGCATAAAGAAGAGATAAAGAAAAACTTAAAACTGAAAATGTGGTCATTAAGAGAAATGGCCTGCTCATTAAAGAATCCTTGATCAAATGTTTTACAAAATTCTGTAAGTCTTAAGTACAAAGCTTATACTTTTTTGTCACAAATAAAAGATAAACTTAAAATTAAAAGAACATTAGTTATCTGTTACAAATCAACAAATAACAAACCACTTTAATAAAAATGGGTTCTACTAAGATAAAAAATTGCACTATTTTTTAGGGTTAGTGATTTAACTATTCTTATTCAAATAACGAAACACAAATTCTTGTTAATAGGTAATTGTTTCTACACATTATTAAAATACTAAAAAAAAATTAAACGATAAGCAAAAAATATCTAGTGACAACTCTTTTTTAAGCTTAAAATAAATTTAAATTTAACTTACTTAGAGGAGCAACCTATGAGCCAATCATTCTTAATCCTTAGCTATCTTTTATCCTCCCAGCTTTTTGCTGCAGAACCAAAGAGTTATCTTGCAATCCCCTACTCCGAACAAAAAATCGAAAGACAAACACTCGATATATTTACACCCTCCCCTTCGGGTAAAAATCTTCCTATCGTTTTCTGAATTCACGGGGGCGGTTGGCAGGCGGGCAACAAGAATGATGTCCAATTAAAACCACAAGTTTTTACAGAAATGGGCTTTCTCTTTGTCTCCACCAACTACAGATTAATCCCCACCGTTAACATCCACGAGATGGCAGGCGATGTTGCTAAATCTATTAAATGGGTGTACGACCATGCGAAGGAATATGGCGGAGATCCAAATACCATTTTTGTTATGGGACATTCTGCAGGGGCGCAACTTGCTGCTTTAATTTGCACCGATGACCGCTATTTAAAATCTGAAAAATTATCATTTGCCAGTATCAAAGGGTGTGTACCTGTTGATGGCGATACCTATGATGTTCCATTACAAATAGCCACGGTAGAAGAAAAACGAGCCACTTCCTATAAAAAGAAATTTGGCATCGAATCCCAGCAGAAAGACCTTTCTCCGGTCACCCATGTAGCAAAAGATAAAGGGATTCCGCCTTTCCTTATTTTGCATGTTGCAGAACATCCAGAGACCAAAGGGCAATCGCTTCGGTTAGTAAAAGCTCTTCAAGACTCTGGTATTTCAGCTAAGGCTTATCCAGCAACTGGGAAAACCCACGGCACGATCAATTCTGATATAGGCTTAAAAGATGATAAAGCCAGTGCAGAGCTTTTCAGCTTTCTTAATAACATTCTAAAAAAATAGAGTAATTTAATTTGAACTCGCTAGACGAAAACCTGTGGCATTGGTTTTATCCGATTGCACATTGAAGTTTCGAAAAGCTGAACGCAATCGAGTAACAGCGTCAAATGAACCTCCGCGCAATACCCGAAATTCCCCATCGTCTGGCCCGTTTGGGTCGATAACAGGCCCCAAGGGATACTCTCCGTACCAATCGTTACACCACTCCCAAACATTTCCATGCATATCGTAAAGGCCAAAGGCGTTTGGTTTGAAGTTACCAACTGCAATCGGGGAACCGTTTTTAGAGTTCACATAATTGGCATCCGTGGGTTTCAATTCATCACCCCAGGAATAAGAAGTCTTAGTTCCTGCCCTGCAAGCGAACTCCCACTCGGCTTCGGTTGGAAGGCGAACAGTTCCTTTAATTTTCTGGTTAAGTTTTTCAATAAATTCTTGAACTTCCTCCCAAGAGACATCAGTAACAGGCAACTTTTGGCCCTTTTCTGAACTTGGATTATTGCCCATAACCACTTCCCATTGTTCCTGAGTTGTTTCGTACTTAGCTAGAAAATAAGGCTTGGTGATACTAACTTGGTGCGAAGTTTCATTGGGGAACCGATTTTTTTCGGTCTCAAGTGAACCCATAAGAAACTTACCAGCAGGCACTTGAACCATTTCAATTTTAATGCCTTTTCCCAATTCGAACACTTTAACTTGAGGAGGTTGACCTTCTAAAAAAAACCCTAAAAGTAAAGTAAACAACAGGCTAAGAATTATTGTTTTTTTCATAGCTCGCTCTTTAGTATAAACATTAAATATTTGGTTAAGGTTAACGCCCAGCGCTAAATTTGTAAAGCAGTTACCACGATAGGTAAAAAAGAATAAACGCATCGTGGTAAAGAAAAATGTTGAATAACTTATCGCATCAAGTGATAACTTATTTGACCTTTAAATTGATAAGGTTACTAAATCAGACCTTTGGTGAATTTTTTAGGACACTTATGAAACATCTAGTTCTACTTTTTATAGCTTTGTTATTTGTTTACCCAGTTTTCGCAGAGACCGAAGACCTTAACACCCAGTTGATGCGAGCAACTGTAAAAATTAGCCATACCAACTCCACAGGAACGGGGTTCATCCTTTACAATCAAAAAGATGAGAAGCATATTCTTGTAACTGCATCTCATGTTTTAGAAAACACACCCGGGGAAGAAACTTCGCTTATCTTTCGTTCTAAACAAGCTGAGGGCGAATATAAAAAAGAACCGGCCAAGCTTCTTATACGAAAAGAAGGTAAACCCCTTTGGACAAAAAGTAAAACTCAAGATGTAGCAGTCCTTTGGATTACTCCCCCTAATAATGCAGACCTTGTAAAAATTAGCACTTCTATTCTGGCAAGCGATAACGATTTAATTAAGCATAAGGTTCATTCAGGCGAGAAGATTGCCTACCTAGGTTATCCTCATCGAGAAGAAAGTAACCCTGCTGGATTTCCTATCCTTCGCGATGGCCCAATTGCAAGCTTCCCTCTTGTTCCAACACAGAAGACCAAATCTTTTTTTATGAGCTCAAACACTTTTGAGGGTGATAGTGGCGGGCCTGTTTTCCTTACACGCACTAACAACTTCACCCCTAACAATGCTACACCTAACAATGAAAGTTTGAACCTTATCTTGGGGTTAGTCATAGCACAGCGCTTTCTTGATGAAGATATGAAATCAATATATGGCGCAACAAAAGTACGCCATAGACTTGGAATTTCCATCATTGTTCATGCGACCTTTATTAAAGAAGCTATCGAACAACTTAAATAAATATAGTTTCTTGAACCTACAATCTTCTTTATAAAAACGATGGTAAAACCTATGGGTTTAACTTTTTCACCGGGGCCTACCCAGAACACCGTTTGCACACCAGAGGGCAAGATCATAACCGTTCCAGTAAATTGGATTCTTTTACCACCAGGTGATGCTGCGCTCACTAGAAGAGTAAAAACAATGGGCGAACATTGGGTGGTTGCGGAAAAGAAAGGAAGGCGAGTTTTCTCAAAGGGTATCTGGGCTTCAAGTGAAATCATTGAAAAAATTCGTAATGAATTAAAGGATGAGCGTTCAACAGAAAGTTTTGCGAAACGAAAAGCTGCAGATTCAAAACGCAGAGAAAAAGTTCAAGATGAATATGTGGAAGATTTTCAGGGTGCTTTACTAAACTACCTTGCATTTCATCCCGCACATACGATTCTTGCGCTTTCTTTAGCACAAGCCGTTACCAAGCACGCAACGCCAGTGGGTAGCGGAACGGTAGCACGAACCAAACGGATTCCTATTGAAAACCGCGTTGAAGCTGCTGTTATTGCGTGGATGAGACACCAAACCACTGCATACGATGATATGGCCATCCCCCGAGTTAAGGGGCAAAGGCGAGAAGTAAGAAAAATGCTGGCTAAGAGGTCGCACGGCCTTTTAGAGTGGTACAGAAAAAACGATAGTGTTATGAACAATTGCCCTTTAATAAAAGCCTTATAAATTCAAGCTATAAATTTACAAACTAAGTTTTTAATACTTCTAGTGTTTTAGAATCGAAAGACCCATCATAAAATTGTTCAAGTAATTTTAAAAATGCCAAATCCTTTGGTGAAATTGATTCAAACAAGGTTGCACACGACTTAAGTTTTAAATCATCTGGAGAACCAAAAATCTCAAACGCTGATTTTCCTTTAATCCCAAGAACTGCCTGAACCGCTTCGAATAGTCTTGGTCCAAGAATTGGGTGGCTCAAATATGCTTTAGCTTCGGGCAAACTTTTTATTGCATAAAGAATTGAAAGTTGACTAAACCCTAAACCTCTAAATTGCGGAAATATATACCACATCCAATGGGAAGATTTCTTTCCTTGTTGAATTTCTATAAGAGCCTGTTCATATCGAGATTCTTGTGCTTTCAAAAATCTCATCAGATTAAATTCATCTTCCATTTGGTTACAAACTTTAATTTAGATGTTATCTCGTACTTATTTAGCTACGCTTTAAAAAAAATCCAGCAATAAGATTTATTATTGCTGGAGAAAAGATAAAAACATTGTGCCAGATTATTAAGTTTTCTTTCTAGTTTTAGGAACTTTTCTAGGTTCGGGGTCTGGCTCAAAACGAGGCCTGGCACTCATCACCATAGAACTCATTTGAGCATTTGCTCGCCTGGTACCTACGGGAGTCGGTTCAAAATTCGCAACCATATTTTTTTCAATACCAAGGCTACTAGCCTGAGCAAACGAATCTTGGTTAGCCCCAAGGAAAACAAAGCCCCAATTGTAGATAAGTTGCTGATGTTCAATCATATTTTTGATTTTACATTTATCAAATTCGTGCGAACTGTTTTCTTCACCATCGGTCAAAATGCAAACTAAGACTTTCTCAGGCTTTTCAGATTCATTAGTTTTCGCAAGCCTTTCTCCGACCTCATTAATTGTTTTTCCAATAGCGTCTAGGAGGGCAGTTCCTCCCCTAGGCACAAAAGTATGCTCGTTAAGGTGTTCCACCTTTTTCAGGTCAACATTTTTTACAGGAACTTCATATTCATTATCAAAAAGCACAACAGTAACCGAGGCGGACCCTGGAACTTTCAACTGTTCGTCGAGGAAGGAGTTAAAACCCCCAATGGCATCTGCCTTGATAGCCTGCATCGACCCAGAACGGTCTAAAATGCAAATAATTTCGGAATGGTTAAGTCTAGGCATCTTCTTCTCCTTGCAAAAATTTAGAAATTTGACAATAGCCACTTTCGCCGTAATAAAAGTAAATTTCTGTGTAACCAACTAAAAAAAGTACCACGAATGGAAATAACTTTTTGTTGGGACTAATTGTTATTCGGTTGGTCATCTGAATTATTTTCCGAAATGATAGAAAAATAAAGAAAAGTATTTTTATCTTTATCAATTACTTTTTCGATGATCAGCTTTTCGAGCCATGTTTTTGCCTGTAAAGTTGATACTTTTAACAATTTTGCAATCTCAGATTCTTTCATCGGTTTTTTTAAAATTTGTTGCAACAACTCGCGCAACGCATCAAACAATACCTCAGATGGTGGGTACGAAATAAAAGGTTCTTGGCTGGTAATTGCCTTTAGTTTTTTGCTAGAAGCTGAAGCCTTTGAAATGGGTGGGCCTTCTGATTTTTTAGCAGATTTAGTCATAGGAATTTTGGTTTGATTGATAGGAGATTTGGGCACAGAAATTGGTGTTAGCGGCGGACTAATACCGTTATAAAAAGTTGCAAATGTTTTAGAATCGATGGGATTGGGCCATAAAGTTGCACCTTTTTTTACTAAACCTAAAAGCCCGTCGGAAGCTTGCCCAGTTGACCTTACATAAATTGGTACGCATTTTAGTTCATCAAGTTGTTCCGCCGCACCTGCCCAAGTACCACCTTTTTCAAAATCGGAATTAACCACCAAGGCAAAATCAGACAAAGCGTAAATTAGCTTATTACACTCAAGAGTTTGATCGATATTAAAACTTGCGCTGGGGTCGAAAGGTGAAATGAGAAGCAAATTCTTGGCAATAATAGAATTACGCTGTTCACGAGCCATCGTATTTTTTTCAAGCTCTTCAGAAAGGATGGCACAAACCTTGCCGCCCGATTCGAGTGCCCCACGCATTGCAGCTTTATCGATCCCTTCCGAACCACCAGAAATAACTGTTTTTCCAGCTTGGGCAGCAACTTGGCCTATACTTATGGTGAAGTCGATTAAAGATTTTTCAACTTTCCGAGAACCAACCACTGCAAGCCCACCCGATTCTAAAAGGGACAAATCTCCACACCCATAGAGGATAGCTGGGGCCTCATCTCTTAGGCGTGTTTTCAATCGCTTGGGGTATTCCAAATCGGCCCGGCTTATAACCCATATTGCACGCGTTTGCCAATAATCGATAGCCTGACTAAGTAAGAAGCCTCGGTCTAACAATTTTTGTAAACGGCCTAATTCAAACACGGGTTGACATTCTCGAAGCAATTCTAAAGCATTGATTTCTAACAGGTCTGAAGGTTGGCGCTTTAAATCACGGAGGTGCTTAGCAAGGATTTTATACTCGCTAGGCTTTAACAGACCTGAAGCTAATTTACCCGTGCCCATAATCAGTGGAGCGGTAAGCAATAAAATGGCTTTGGTATTAGGAGAAAGATTAGGGATCATTATTCAAGCCCCGTTTGTGAAAGGACTAAAGGCCAAACTTCTCCGCAACCGCCCTTGCGTAATAACCAAGCTGAAATGGTAAGCGTCCACCGAGAATCGACTAGGTCATCGATAAGAAGAACTGGGCTGCGAGGAAAAGTTTTTGCAGTAAAGATAAAAGCCCCATCAATATTACGAGCTTGAAGAGTACTATTTTCAAAACTTTTCTGAAGGGGCCTTTCCTCGTTTTTAATCAGTGTCACAATAAAAGGCAAATTTAAAGCAGAGGCAAGACGCTGGGCGAAATCTGGAACAAGTTTAGGGTGCCTAAGCGAAGGCACACAAGTCACCCAAGTAGGTGAGGGAAAAGGATTCCACTCACGAAGCATTTTTACACAAGCTGTAACAAGTTCATCTAAAAAATGCCCCTCTTCTTTGCCTTTTTTAACTAAAGTTCCCCAACCAGCGTCCCCTAAAACGCTAAGTGCTTTTCCAAATTGCGCTTGAAAGTTTGTAGTAATCAAGCCCTTCACTTTATAACTAGGAAGACCGCCGTCTGGCCATTTCTTTCGGGGGTCAAGGTGAATACTAGTGCGACACAAGAAATCAACTGCATCTCGCACTAAAGTGGGATTAACAGAAGTAGACAAAGGGGCGAGTACAGGTTTACCAACCGTACTTGGGTCGCCATCGAGAGCAGTGATAAGAAATTTCATATGATCGCCAAAAGGTAAGCTAACATACTTTTGCATTTGTCGATGTTCATCGTGGCGTAATGTGGTGAGTCGATCAGCCCGAGTCCAGAACTTTTCGTTAAGAGTTGAAGCGGTAAGTTGCCATTTGGTTCCCTGCTTAGCGATGGGAGAAGGAGATTCAAGGGAAAGAAGGGCAATGGTTTTTTCGATGCGCCCTTTGCCTAAGTTTACTTGGGTAAGAATTTCTGGAATAGAAAGGCCGTCGGGGGCATTTTCTAAAGTAGCCAAGACCTCACCTACTTCTTTACGGGTAGGGAAAGCACTGCGAATAAACCATTCGGTAATATGAGAATCTTCTTCGCCACTCAGCAAAATTCCGTAGGCAGAATCGAGGCCCCGCCCTGCCCTGCCCACTTGTTGATAATAAGCAACCACCGAGCCAGGCATTTGGTAATGAATCACAAAGGCAAGGTCGGGTTTATCGTACCCCATTCCTAGCGCCAAAGTTGCAACAAGAGCTTTAACCTTATTGTTAAGTAGTGCTAATTCGAGTTCCTCTCGCTTATCGCCCGATTGCCCCGTGTAAGCTTCTACATTAAATCCTTTGTGCTGCAACCATTGAGCAACCTGATAGGCATCACGAACGGTCAGGGTATAAATGATGCCATTACCATTAAGCTTGCCAAGTTGTTCGGCGAGCCAAGCAAGCCTTTCTGCTTGACTATGAAGACGAATGGTTTGCAAGGAAAGTGAATTGCGGTTAAGGTCGCCCCGAAAGACATCGAGGTTAGGACCAAGGACAGCAGATAGGTCTTCCATAACACGGTTATTAGCGGTCGCTGTAGTAGCAAGGAGCCTTAGGTTTTTGGGCAAGGTTTTAACAATACGCTCTAGCAGTCGGTAATGAGGGCGAAAGTCGTGCCCCCAATCAGAAATACAATGCGCCTCATCAATAACTAATAAGGAAATATAAGAAGCAATATTTGAAAGAACCTGCATGCGAAAATGTTCGTTAGCGAGTCGCTCGGGCGAGATTAGAAGAATATCGATTTCATTTCGAGTGATTTTTAATTCGACTTTGCTCCAATCCTCTTGGTTATCAGAATTAATGGTAGCAGCACGAACGCCCATTTTTTGCGCTGCATCTATTTGATTACGCATAAGGGAAAGAAGAGGCGAGACTAGCAGTGTTGGGCCATTACCGGCATTGCGCAGCAATAGGTTCGCAATGAAGTAGACGAAGCTTTTTCCCCAACCTGTTTTTTGCACAACAAGGAGTCGGCCACGGCCTTCTACTATATGCCTGATAGCATCTTCCTGCCCTTCTCGAAACTTTGCAGCAGGGTTTCCCGACCCGAGTCTTAATAGTTCTAAAGCTTTTTCTGAATTGTATTTCACTTGTCCTCGCTGGGCATCGGCAAAGCCTAAATACGATTAAATTGTTGGAATACAACTTAACACTTTTAAACTTTGGTAGAACCACTCTACCAAATAGAGAAACACCACCCGATTTTTTACAAAAACGACTTTGACCTTGCCCAAGAGGTCTAGCACCCTAAGAGCATTTTAAATGCTTGCTTAATGATGATAAATAAACCATACAGTATAAATTTTACCAACTCAACACTTTATTCATATCTTTTATTTGTCAATTAATTTACTACTGAAAACTATACAGCAAAAACGAACAAAGGTTGCTTGTTCAATTCTTGGAACTACTGCCATCACTTGCAACTCAACTTTCCTAGATTTTAATATTCAAGCGTAACAAATCGAAGGAAAACACAACAAACCAATGCACTCTAAACCCTTGGGTCTTACTTTTTCCTTCTCGTATCGATGGATTTAGTTCATTTCCATCTATGATAATACTATAGTTACTTATGATTCATCGGGAGTCGATTATGGGTCAAGAATTAAAAACCGTTCACGCTTCGTGCCCCCACGATTGCCCAGATACTTGCTCTATGGTCGTCACCGTCCAAGATGGAAAAGCCATCAATCTTAAAGGGAACCCATCTCACCCCATTACGAAGGGGTTTTTATGTGGTAAAGTCGCAAAGTATATTGACCGTACCTACCACCCTACCCGTTTATTGCATCCATTAAAAAGGGTAGGCGCTAAAGGTGAAGGGAAATTCCAAGCAATTACTTGGGAAGAAGCTATTTCCACTATTGCTAACAAATTAAATGAACTGATCCAGTCGGAAGGAGGGGCACAATCGATTCTTCCTTATAGCTATGCGGGAACTATGGGAAAGTTACAAAGTAATAGCCTTGATCGCAGATTTTTTCACAGTTTAGGTGCTTCTCTTTTAGACCGAACTATTTGCGCAACCGCAGGTGTAGCTGGAAGCCAAATGACCCTAGGCACCCGAGCAGCGATTGACCCAGAAGCAGTTTTGCATTCCAGATACATTATTAATTGGGGATCAAACACAAGCGTAACGAATTCGCATTTATGGGCGATTATGCACAAGGCAAGAAAAGCGGGGGCCAAAATCATCACCATCGATCCCTTTCGCTCTAAAACCGCAGAGAAAAGCGACTGGTGGATTCCTATTCGACCGGGAACCGATGCTGCATTAGCACTTGCAATGATGCATATTATCTTTCGTGACAATCTTCAGGATCAAGACTACCTAGATCGTTTTTGTATAGGGGGTGAAGCATTAAAAGAGCGATGTCTTTCTGAATATTCACCCGAAAAAGTTTCTTCTATCACAGGGCTTGGAATTAAAATCATCGAGCAACTTGCCTACGATTACGCTACCATTTCTCCTGCTTTTATTAGGCTGAATTATGGTATGCAAAGGCACGGCGGCGGTGGGATGGCGGTAAGAACTATCACTTGCTTACCTGCAATTATTGGGGCTTGGAAACAAACAGGCGGTGGGGCTTTCCTCAGCACCAGTGGTATGTATTCACTTAAAAATTCTGCCTCTTTTGAACGACAAGATTTAATTCCTGCTTCCACCAGATCGATTAATATGAGCCAACTTGCAGATGCTCTTACCGATAAAAATCTCAACCCTCAAATTAAGGCTTTGGTTGTTTATAATGCTAACCCCGCAGCCGTTTGCCCAGACCAATCAAAAGTCATTGCGGGGTTAAAAAGAGATAACCTCTTTACCGTTGTACTTGAGCAATTCCCTACAGATACTGTTGATTACGCTGACATTGTACTACCTGCTACCACCCAACTAGAGCATTGGGATCTTCATTCCTCTTATGGACATTTGCACCTTCAAATCAATGAACCAGCGATAGAACCACTAGGTGAGTCTTTACCCAACACGCAGATATTTAGATTACTAGCACGGGAAATGAAACTTGATCCAAAACTTTTTGAAGTTTCGGATATTGATTTGATCAAAGAAGCATTAGAACCGGGAAAGAATGGTTTCAATTGCGACACTCACTCTAAAGGAATAACCTTTGAAAAGTTAAAGGATGAAGGATTTTTACGGTTAGATTTGCCCAAGAATTTTGCACCATTCGCCCAAGGGAATTTCCCCACACCCTCCGGCAAATGCGAACTGTATAGTAAAGAGATGGCTAATTTAGGATTAGACCCACTACCCACCTACATTCCGCCACACGAAGATCCGCAATTAAGGCCAGAGCTTGCTGCTCATTTTCCTATCCAGCTTCTTTCTCCGCCAGATCCTGCTTTTCTTAATTCTTCTTTCGCAAACTTGGACTGGCAGAAACAAGAAGCTGTTAGGCCTACGCTTTTGATTAGCCCTTCCGATGCTGCAAGTCGTGGTGTGACTGATGATGTTCAAGTTCGCGTTTTTAATAACAGAGGTGAATTTCTGGCCTATGCCCAAATCACGGATGCTGTTCTTAACGGGGTTGCTGTTGCTCAGGGGCTTTGGTGGAATAAAGATGTTCCTGGGAAAGCCAATGTGAATACAACAACCAGTACCGCCTTAACCGATTTAGGTGGTGGTGCAACCTTTTTTGATAATCTTGTTGAAATTGAAGTGGTTGCTAATCCAATTATTTAATGGAGCCTTTGATGAAGCCTTGTATCAGTCAGGCGTGTGTATTAAGTACTAATTTTGCAGAGGATGTAAAAGGAAGCGTTGAGGGTGGTTGCCAAACCATTGAGGTGTGGCTTACCAAGCTCGAAAAGCATTTAGAAACATCAAATATTGCAGAGACTAAGGCCCTGATTGCGGATCACGGGGTAACGCTTGCAGCAGCTTCGTATCAAGGAGGGTTATTTCTTTCCACGGGCGAGCAAAAGAAAAGCCATTACGATCATTTCAAAAAGAGGCTTGATCTTTGTCAGGGGTTGGGAATTCCGCTGCTGAACATTTGTTCGGATTTTCCAGCTCGAGTTGACCAAACCATTTTGCAAACGGCCCTTGCTGGATTAAGAGAAGCAGCCCAATGGGCCGAGGCTTTTAATACCAAGCTTTCGCTTGAATTCAGGTATCAATCTGCATTTGCTAATAACCTTGAATCTGCTTATGCTTTTATCAGCGCTTCGGGAATGGAGAATGTGGGGATCACATTAGACACTTTCCACTTTCATTGTGGGCCCAGCAAGTTAGCAGATATTAATGCGATAGATCCGAGCAAACTATTCTTTGTTCAGGTTTCCGATATTTCAGCAGTGCCTAAGGAATTAGCCACCGATTCTGACAGGATATTTCCTGGTGACGGAGACATCGATCTAGTTGCGATTTTCAAGGAGCTAAAAAAAATCGGGTACCAAGGTTATCTATCATTAGAACTATTAAACCCTGTTATTTCACAATCGAAACCATCGCAAGTGGTGGAACTTGGGATTGGGGCCCTCACTAGAATCTTGGGGGGAATCTAAAGCAATTATTAAAGCGAATGAAAATTTCATCTTCCCTTCTTAATCCCTATTGCTTTTTGTAGTCTAAATCTGTGATAGTACGATTTATAATTTCTTTTAGGCGAGCCAGACTTTTGGAGAATTTAATATGAGCAAAATACTTTTGGGCATAGCTGGCTTAATATTCATTACACTTTCGGCCCTTGGGTCTGAAACTATTGGTGTAAGTGGCAGTGGGGTTCGCTTTAGCACCGTTTCTGAATATAAACTTAATAATAAACCGACCAAGCTTAATCTTACTGGAGTTGCAATGCGCTCCAAATTTCTGGTCAATGTTTATGCTATTGCAAGTTATGCTCAAGAAGGTGTGAATTTTAAATCTGCAGAGGAACTTGTTAAAGCTGATACTTTCAAACAACTTCAGTTAGTTATGGAGCGCCAAGTAGATGGCCGTGATATGGCGGCCAGTTTTAGATCTTCGGTTCTATTAAACCATAAAGAAGAGGAATTTCCTGAAGAGCTTGCTTTGCTCGACAATTTATTTAAGGAAACTAAAGTTATTAAAGGGGATCAAATCAAGCTTACTCATATTCCGGGGGTGGGGATTCATTGCTTAATTGTTGATAAAATCGAAGTTACTATAAAAAGTATAGAGTTTTCTAAAGCGATTTGGGAAATTTATTTAGGTAAGAATAACCTAGGAGATGGCATCAAGAAAAGTCTTATCGGGAAACTTTAATCTTAAGCTTTAACATTTTATAATGAACCGTGTGATAGCAACTCACACGGTTTTCTTTTTTTCTACCTCCATCTTTCATAAAATGATTTTTATAAGAAGGTTTCTATAAGGACATCCATTGCAATGGGAAGATATCTAGCTGGGATAGATTTAGGCACCACGAATAGTGCAATTGCTTATGTTGATATTTCGAATAAATCAAAGCAAGTAGAAATAAAACTTCACAAGGTACAACAATTAGATGCGGCGTCAGAATTACGGGGGCATAACTTACTCCCTTCGTTTTTATATTTGCCTGGTACTCACGATCTGCCCCCAGATGCCTGCGCTTTACCCTGGGATAAAAGCAGAAACTTCATTGCAGGGAATTTTGCAAGGTCGCAAGGTGCAAAAGTTCCTACTCGGTTGGTTTCGTCTGCCAAATCTTGGCTTTGCCATCCCGGAGTAGACCGCAAGGCACCTTTACTTCCTTGGACTGCGCCCCCCGAAGTACAAAGACTTTCCCCGGTTGAGGTTTCTTGTCGGTATATAAAACACCTTATCGAAAGTTGGAATTATAGTGTTTCCTTGGGCCATCTAACAGAGCCATTAGAAAGCCAAACCGTAGTTGTTACGGTTCCCGCATCATTTGACGACATTGCAAGAAGCCTAACAATAGAAGCAGCAAAACTGGCGGGATTAAAAAATATCATTCTTCTTGAAGAGCCCCAAGCTGCTTTTTACCGCTGGCTTTCCCTACAACAAAAAATACCTCACCCAGAATTAGCTGAAGGTATGCAATGCCTTGTTATAGATGTAGGGGGAGGCACAACAGATTTCACCCTTATCGAAACCATCAGTGAAAATGGAGAAATCAGCTTCTTGCGCAAGGCGGTGGGTGATCACCTACTTTTGGGTGGGGACAACATGGATCTGGCCTTGGCAAAGCTTATCGAAGCAAAATTTTCTTTGGGGACAAAGCTTGATGCTGCCCAGTACATTCAACTCATCCAAGTTTGCAGAAATGCTAAAGAGCAAATTCTTTCTGATTCTCCACCTGATAAAATTCCGGTCAACATTATGGGGCGTGGCAGATCGATTGTAGGTGGGACTTTGCGTGCCGAGATTTTAGCTTCAGAAGCTGAATCTTTAATCATCAATGGTTTTTTCCCAGAAGTCGATTCTAACTCATCTCCTCAAAAATCTGCTTCTTTAACAGGCTTACATGAAATGGGCCTACCTTATGTTGCTGACCCCGCTATCACCAAACACCTTGCTTCTTTCTTAAAGTCGCATTCTGATCGCACCGATTTCAAACCTCCGGATGCGGTTTTATTTAACGGTGGGGTTTTCAGATCTACTAAACTGCAAAGACAAGTCCTTTCTATTATTAAGAATTGGCAACCCAACTCTGCAGATACTTCCACCACACTTGTTCTCGAAAATCCTTCCGTCGACCTTGCCGTTGCAGAAGGCGCTGCTTGGTTCGCTTGGCTGAAACATAGTGGTGGAAAGAATATTGGCGGCGGGTTGGCTAAATCTTACTACCTTGGCATCGGCGATCACGCTGGCAATGATTCCCTACTCTGTGTTCTTCCTAAACTTCACGAAGAAGGTAAAACCATTACCCTTGACCAACACGAAATTGAACTAGCTATTGGACAGCCCGTGATTTTTCCTATTTTCACTTCCACCTTACGAAGCAAAGATTTAGCAGGATCCATCATTAATATCCCAAAAAAACAGCTTCTTTCTTTACCTCCTTTGCAAACTATTCTTCGTGGGGGTAAACGCTCTGGGGTAAAAAGCATTCCGGTTATTTTAAAATCCCAATCCACTGCTATTGGAACACTTGAACTTTCTTGCTTAGCAAAGGATGGAAACAACGAATGGAAACTAGAATTTAATTTGCGCGATGTTATTGAAGATTCTGATGAATCTATCTCCGTTAACGCTAGCGAAACTTGGCCTGAATCCACAACATTAGCTGCCTGCGATTGCTTAAAAAAAACCTTTACCAAAGCAAACCCAGAATTTGACCCCAAGGAACTTAACAAAGTTCTTGAAAACATTCTTGATGCAACCAGAGAGAACTGGCCATTAAGTTTATGTAGACGGTTATGGGATGAACTTTATCTACTTGCGCCTAGCAGGCAACAATCCCCTGCCCTTTCCTCACGATGGAACATTCTTACGGGATTTTGTTTGCGCCCAGGCTATGGCGCACCAGCAGACAAAATACGCATTACTAAATTATGGAAAGAATTAATCGCCCCTCCTCGCGATGAACGAGCCAAACCAATCAGCGCACCTAAAATCTTAGAATCTGGTGCGGAATTCTGGATTCTTTGGCGTAGGATCGCAGGAGGGATTTCCTCTAACCAACAGCTTTCTCTCTTTGATCGGATGCGAAACATCCTTCTCCCTAATTTAAATAAGTTAGTCGCAAAGCCTCTACAAAATGAATTAGCAGAGATGTGGCGTGCTGCATCAGCATTTGAAAGGTTGGATCTTAAAACAAAAGAAAATCTAGGGAATTCTTTGCTTAAAATGCTTAAGAAAACACCTGTTCCAACTTTTTTATTTTGGTCGCTGACCCGAATTGCAGCACGCACTTTAATTTATGGCCCACTAAATTCAGTCCTACATCCAGAGGTGGTTTCAACTTGGGTCAGCAGGCTTTTAGAATTTATTCCAACCCACCCATCAGAAGAAATGAGTTGGGCTTTTTGCCTTGCTCAAACAGGAAGGATCACTGGTCAACGGGCACTTGACCTAGACCAAGATTTGCGTGAAACCATCATAATGAAGCTAAAACCTTTAAAGATTCCTGCTGAATGGGTAAAGGCACTCGAAGAATTTGTGCCTTTAGAGCGAGAAAGTCAATCTAATCTTCTAGGAGATTCTCTGCCTGTTGGCCTAAGGATAACCAGATAAAGGATGGTTATTCAAAACATTTCCCGGTGAGAATTTCAAACGCTTCTAGGTATCTTTTTCTGGTCTGTTCGATGATAAGCGGTGGCATTTCGGGCGGGGAACTATTTTTATCCCAAGGTGTTGTTTCAAGCCAATCTCTTATGAACTGTTTATCAAATGAAGGGGGGCTAATACCTTCCGAGTAACTTTTTTCATTCCAGAATCGGGAACTATCGGGTGTAAGAGCTTCGTCAATTAAAATAATTTCGCCTGAAGGAAGCTTACCCCATTCAAATTTAGTATCTGCAAGAATAAGGCCTTTATCGCAGGCAAATTTTGCTGCCTTTTCATAAATATCTTTGCTCCGGTTTCTAAGCGTTTTAGAGGTTTCTTCACCAACTAAACGAACCATTTCTTCAAAAGAAATATTCTCATCGTGGCCCGTTTCAGCTTTAGTTGCAGGGGTAAAAAGTATTTCGGGTAATTTAGAGCTTTGCTTAAGACCCGGAGGAAGCTTAATTCCGCATACCGTTAACGAGGCTTGATATTCTTTCCAACCAGATCCTGCGAGCCAACCTCGGACCACACATTCAATTGGTACGACTTCGGTTTTTTTCACCAAGATACTACGACCTTCCAGAGTATCTTTTTGGGCTAAGAAAGCGGGGCCCATATCTACTAATTCTGTACTTATTAAGTGGTTACTTACTTTAAGTAAATTCATCCAAAACAGGGTAATTTGTGTTAATATCTTACCTTTATCGGGAATGCCTTCGGAGAGAATCCAATCGAATGCACTTATTCGATCGGTGGTTACGATTACAAGTTTATCACCTAAGTCATAGACATCTCGCACTTTGCCACGCCTGCAAGGAAAGCCTGAAACCTCGGTTTTGATAATTGCTTTAGACAAACTCATATAAATCTTACCTTTTGAATTCTCATTTTAACTAAATTTTCTGCTGAACCTTTACCTTTGATAGAGGATACTAAACAGAAGTAGCTTGGACATAGCTTTAAATTATTCTATTTGGATTATTGATGGTCATCTTCAGCAGTAACACCGTTCGAATCGAAAAAGATCAGGATGGAACTATTATGGTGGTAATGGATGCCAAAGGCGATCCAGTGAACAAAGTCAATCTTTCTATGCTCCGAGATCTGGATGCGGGGTTAGATAAATTAGCTGAACTTCCGCTTATTCCCGTGGTTATTTTACGAAGTGGTAAGACCAGTGGCTTTGCTTTTGGCCCAGACCTAGATGAATGGCAATCTTTACAAAGCCTTGGAAATGTTTCAAGTTGGCAAGATGAAGCAATGCGGGTTTTTAAAAGACTAAAAGAGTTTAAGGCGCCTACCATTGCTGCGATTAGTGGACCTTGCGTTGGTGCGGGGTTAGAATTGGCTTTGGCTTGTGATTATCGGTTGGTTTACGAAAGGCCAAACACCCTATTTGCATTTCCTGAAGTTGAGTTAGGGGCTTGCCCTGCCCTTGGTTCCCTTTTTTTCCTTGTAAAAAAAATTGGGTTGCAGCAAGTTCTTAAGTTGGTGGTACTAGGTGCGAGATGGAAGGTGGAAGAGATTTTTCAAAATGGGCTTGCCGATGCGAAGGCACAAACCGAACAACAACTTCGATCTGAATTCACCAGGCTTACAGGGATAGCAATGCGTGAAGGCAAGAAAAACAATTTGCCTTCGTCAAACTTCTCACTTAAGTCATTTATTTTTGAAAACAATTTCGCAAAAAGGGCCATTACTTTAAGGGCATTCGGTCGAATTCTTAGTCGTAACAATCCGGAAGAAATTCAGGGACCAAGGCAAACGATGGAACTTCTATCGGATCTTTCAAAATTAAAAAAGCCTGAACTTGGGCAACAAAAGATTGCAGAGCTTTTTACCAGACTTTTAACTTCCCCTGCCTGTATTAATCTTATTAACTTTACTAAAGAAGATATTTCACGAATTCCCGAATTCCCGTCAGAAACCCCTTTCCCCCGCAGGGTGGCTTTAATGGGTGAAGGGAAAACCAGCGCGGAATGGGCCTTTCTTCATGCTTCTCGTGGGGTTCAGGTTTCTATCCTTGCTAAAAGCCCCACCGGACTTGGCAATACTCTTCTTGCTATCAACAACCTAATGAATGAGACCATCCGCAAAGGAATCTGGTCTGTGCAAGAAGTGTCCAACAGAATGAATATGATCCAAGGAATCGCAATAAACGGGGGAAACACATCTCAAAACTTCAGTGAAAAAATCGACCTTGCCTTTATTCTAGACCCAATTTTTCTTAACTCTTCTCATCTGGAAGGGATGAAAAAAAATCAGCCTAATTGCCTTTTTGTTAATGGCACATCTGATCCAAGTATTCTTAATAATACTGCTTATTTGTTGCAACAATATCCGCTGGGGAGATACCCTTGTGCGGAGTTAGTCATTCAAGAAACTAGTTCGATTGAGGAAAGAAATTTTCTACTTGCCTGGGTTGCCAAACTAGGAAAGACTGCTGTTCTTCCTAGGGAAACTAATTTTAGTCTGGGTGCTAAAATTCTTTTTGCAGGACTTACGGAAAATATTGAGTTATTAGGAGAAGGGTTACCTTTATCAAACCTTGAAAACTCGATGCGAAGTTGGGGGTTTACTGCAGGACCATTGTTCTGGGCTGATTGGATTGGACTTAATCAAGTTAAGCAGTTGCATAACAAGTACAGTCCTTTGAATTCTGACTTTACTGATTTATTTGGGTTGATGCAATCAAGGCAATGGCTTGGGATTGATGAAGGGAAAGGGTGGTTTTTACATCGAAAGAATTCTTGGTGGCCCAATTTACTTGCTCAAAACCTCGTTAGCCTTACTTTAAAGCGCAGTCTCGACCCCGTTAGTAAATCGATGAGCGTTGGAAACAGGGTACGAGAAGGTCGTGAACGCATTTTATTTGCAATGCTAATCGAATTTACAAAGTTGAAAGCAACTTATGCCCTTAAAGAAGAATCAGATTGGAATTTCTTAGCGGTTAGGGGAATAGGATGGCCCGCATTCAGAGGAGGCCCAGGGCCTTGGATTAGGCTTAAAGGAATTCCTTATTGGGAAGCGCTTTCTAAAAGTTTTTCTTCTCGATTTGGTCCAAAATTTGATCTTCCTCAATCTTGGACTTCTTGGTTCCAATAACCTTGTCTAATACAATAATTCGAACTAACACTTGACCTAGATATGTTTTATAACGATAAGTGCAAAGGTAAGTTCTTTTTTAAACGACACACGAAAGGTAAAGCAATGGCAACCAAACCGGAAACTAGACTTCAAGAACTTCATATTCAACTTCCCCCCGCGCCTAAGCCGGTTGCAAAATATAAAATCGCTGTGTTAGTAGGGAATATGCTTTATGTTTCAGGCCACGGACCTGCAAAAATTCACGATACTACACCACTTAACGGCAGAGTTGGCCAAGATTTAACCTTAGAGCAAGGTAAAGAAGCTGCCAGGGCGGTTGCTATCAATGTGCTTGCAACGGTTAAAGAAACTATTGGCTCACTAGATAAAATTAAGCGACTTGTAAAAACTTTGGCCTGGGTTAATTGCACCACTGATTTTAAAGATCAACCTAAAGTTATCAACGGGTTTTCAGAATTGATGGCGGATGTATTTGGTGAAGAAAACGGCGTAGGCGCTAGAAGTGCCGTCTCTGCACATACTCTTCCTGGTGGTATTCCAGTCGAAATCGAATGTATTTTTGAATTGCTTTAACCTTTTCTTGTTTCAATTTTCTTTCTTTCTTAATAAGGCAGTTAACTTATGGCAAAGTCAAACATCAAAAAGAAAATTCCCAAGGCTTCCGAATCTAAAGTTCGAAATGCTATTGAGGCAGGCGATGGCATTCTTCGCTTAGCACCAACTTGGGTTCCACGCAGTTTTCTTATGCCAGGAAGGCGTATCAAACTGGCACCACAAGACCTTTATGCTTATGGCGCACATCGCGGAGGTATTGATGAACGATGGTTTGCATCCACAACACCGGCCGCAAATGAAAACCGAGAAATCGATGAAGGGTATAGTTATGTTGTGGTTGATGGTGAAAGATCATTCTTATTAAAGGATGCTGTAGATTTTGAAGGTGAAAGGCTTGTAGGTTCTGCGATTTGGAAAAAGTATCGTAAATGGCCTGTTTACAGCAAGTTCTTTGATAATATGGGCCCCATCCCTCACCATATGCATCAGAGTAAAGCTCAAGCTGCGAAAGTTGGACAAGAAGGTAAGCCTGAATCTTACTACTTTCCACCACAGCTAAATTCCGTGGGCAATAACTTCCCCTACACCTTCTTCGGACTCGAACCGGGCACTACTAAAGATGATTTACGCAAGTGTTTGGAACGATGGAACGAAGGAGATAACGGTATATTAAATTTCAGCAAAGCTTACAAACTGCAACCAGGCACTGGTTGGTTGGTTCCCCCGTGCGTTCTTCACGCTCCAGGTTCATTGGTCACTTACGAACCGCAGTGGGGTTCCGATGTTTTTGCTATGTATCAAAGCATGGTAGAAGGTCGTGCTGTACCTTGGCATCTTCTCACCAAGGATATGCCCAAGGAAAAGCACCAAGACCTTGATTTCATCATCAACCAGCTTAACTGGGAAGGTAATATCAACCCAAACTTTAAAGATAGCCATTATCTTGAACCTATTGCCGCTGCTGATACTGAATCGGAAGGATATGTTGACCGTTGGGTGGTTTATGGAAAAATCGATGGCGAAGAGCTTTTCTCTGCCAAGGAACTTACCATTAATCCTGGGGTTAAAGTTTCGATCAAAGATCGAGGCGCTTACGGGTTAATCACCGTTCAAGGCTCTGGAAAAATAGGCAAGCATCCGCTACAAACTCCAGCGATGATTCGGTTTGGGGAACTTACCGATGACGAGGTTTTTGTAAGCCACGAAGCTGCTGTTCAGGGCGTAACTTTCGAAAATACCGGGCTTGAACCTCTGGTTACACTTCGCTACTTTGGCCCTCACACCAACCCAGATGCACCCGCTGTTGGCGATTACAAAAAGAAGAAACGCTAAACAGGAGGTTTCTAGTTTGATTACTACTTCACCTTTTTTAAACTCTTTACCCAAACCAAGCGTGTTTCTCTTGGTTTGGATTCTTCTTTTATTTCCACAAAACATATCCGTGGCCCAAAGTCCTTCGCTTGCTTCGAAAATCGAACCCTTGATCAAAGCTCATCAAGGCAAGGTTGCTATTAGCATAAAAAATCTATCTACTAACGAATCTTTTTCTATAAATGGCGATACTGTAATGCCCACCGCAAGCTTAATTAAATTAGCGGTGATGACTACGGCATACCGCCTTTCTGATCAGAGTAAGTTAGATTTAAATGCAATGGTTTTACTTCAAAAAGAAGACAAAGTTCCAGGGGCAGGCATTCTAAGTAAAAATTTCACCGAGGGGACATCCTTTCCTCTTAATGATGCTATTAGGCTTATGATTGCCTATTCTGATAATACTGCTACCAATCTTGTTTTAGATCATATTGGAATTCGTACTGTAAATTCAACTATGACAGAACTTGGTTTTTCTAACACGAAAATCAATGCCAAGGTTTTTAAAGGGTCGACGACTTCTGTAGATCCTGAACGAACTAAAAAATATGGCTTGGGATCAACCACCGCAAATGAAACCATCAAACTTCTTGAAATGATTCATACGAATAAAGCAGCTAATGAAAAATCTTGTAAAGATATGATCGAGCATTTAAAAACCTGTGAAGATAAAGATTTATTGCCTAGAGAGTTAGCAGGGAAGTTAAAAGCGATAGCTCATAAGACGGGTGCGGTTTCGGATGCTAGGACCGATGCAGGAATTATGTATTTTGAAGGGGGCCCCATTGCAATATGCGTACTTACAACAGAAAATGCTGATAAGAAATGGACTAGGGACAATGCTGCAGAAGTTTTGATAGGAAAAATAGGGCTTAAAGTTTTCGAACATTTCAAATCTATAAAATAATCTCAACAGTTTTCTTGCCCTTGGCCCTCCTTAAGGGTAATACATTAGCTTGCAGATTTTTTCATAGTTTCTTAAAAAAGGATTCCCTATGAGCAGTAACCACGGTTTGAAATTACATAATGCTATGTGGCCTGGATTGGTTGGCAAAGAAGCAGGGACCGATCACCCCCCAATTAGCCTCGAAAAAATGCTGGAATTCACTGTAAATGCACAAGTTCGGGGTCAGAAGTTTGATGGCGTTGATATTTTCCTGTTTCACCCTCACACCGACCCCGATGCCAGCGATGATGACATCAAAAAGATGGCGGACAAAATTGCTGCCTATGGTCTTAATGTGGGGTCCTTGGTTGCACCCATCTGGCCAGGAACTGTTGGTGACTCCTCCTTTGGCAACCCCGAACAAAGGGCTAAATTTGTTCTCGCTGTCAAGAAAGCTTGCAGAATTGCTCGCATTTTAAACAACCACGGCGTAAGAAAATATGGCGTGATTCGAATCGACGCCGCTGGTGGGCCAACCGACTGGGCTAAAGATGCCACCGCAAACACCAAAAAAACTGCTGAAACTTTCCGCGAGGCTGGCGTTATTGCTGCGGCTCACGGCGAACGCCTTGCAGCAGAAGGCGAAATCTGCTGGGGCGGTATGCATTCTTGGAAACATATGCTTCACCTTTTAGAACAAACGGGCATGCCTGGCACCGTTGGCTTCCAAGCTGACCTTGCTCATACTTACCTTTATTTGATGGGCTATAACGCACCAGAACACGCACTTTTAAAAGAAGGCTATTCTTCTGACGAACTTGATATCGCTTACACCACTATGACGGATTCTCTTCGGCCCTGGACCATCGATTTTCATGTTGCCCAAAACGATGGCACCGTACACGGGTCGGGCTCTCACGACAAAACTGGTAGGCACTGCCTTGCGGACGATCCTAAAGGCAAACTTGATATCACCAAGGCCTCGGGCTACTGGTTAAAAGATTTTGCAAACCGCGGGATCAGGCATATCTGCTGGGATGGTTGTATGTTTAGCAACAAAGTCTTAGAAACTCAAGAAACTTGGAACAAGATTCTTGCTGCAATGGTTGCGGTGCGAGATGCACACGAAAAAACTAGCTAACCTTTTGTTTTTGAATTCTCTTTTTTTTACTTTTGGAGACAGTAATGGCAACGATTAAAAAACCTCTTAATATCGGTATGATTGGTTATGGTTTTATGGGAAAAGCACATTCCAATGGTTATGTAAAAGCCCCGTTATTTTTTGACCTACCCTACAAACCCGTGCTTAAAGCAGTTTGCGCTCGCAATGCTGAAAAAGCTCAAAGTTTTGCAGATAATTGGGGTTATGAAAGCATTGAAACTGATTGGCGAAAACTTGTAGAACGCAAGGATATCGATGCTATCGACATTTGCACACCTAACAATATTCACGCTGAAATTGCGCTTGCCGCTGCTGCAAACAAAAAAATCATCCTTTGCGAAAAGCCCTTGGCAATGAATGGCGATGAAGGCTTACGGATGGTGGAAGCAGTCGAAAAAGCAGGCGTTCCTAATATTGTTTGGTACAACTACCGCAGGGTTCCCGCCATTACCTTTGCAAAAAAATTGATCGATGAAGGCCGCCTAGGCAAAGTCTTTCATTACCGTGCCAAATTCTTGCAAGACTGGACCATCAACCCTGAACTACCTCAAGGGGGTGCGGGTACTTGGAGACTCGATTCCGAAGCTGCTGGGAGTGGCGTTACTGGCGACCTTCTTGCCCATTGCATTGATACTGCTATTTGGCTTAATGGCTCTATCAAAGATGTTAGCGCTATGACCGAAACTTTTGTCAAAGAACGGAAACATACTCAAACAGGCAAACTTGAAAAAGTTAACATCGATGATGCTTGCACCTTTATGGGGCACTTTGAAAACGGCTCTCTTGCTAGCTTTGAATCCACACGCTATGCCCGGGGTCACAAAGCTCTTTACACTTTCGAGATCAATGGTGAAAACGCTTCTATCTTCTGGGATCTGCACGACCTCCATCGATTGCAATACTTTGATTACGCTGATGAGGGCCCTCTGCGTGGCTGGAAGTCTATTCATATTACCGATGGTGACCACCCCTATATGGGTAACTGGTGGGTACCCGGCTTACAAATTGGCTACGAACATAGTTTCATTCACGAAGTTGCAGATTTCGTTGCATCGCTAGGAACAGGCAAACCCGTTGGCCCTACCTTTAGAGATGCACTTGAAACCCAGCGCATTTGCGATGCTGTATTAGAATCTGCAAAAACCAATCATTGGACCGAAGTGAAGAAGGACAAAAAAAGCTAATGCGGACTTACTAAAAGTAATAGCTTTTGTTTAATAAAGATGCCCTAGTGAACTTAATCACTAGGGCATCTTTTTTTATGTATTCGGCTTTTTAATTACTGCTTCACAAAGTTTCTTAACTATATACTTTGCTAATTGGGAAGACCGTACTTGGTAAAACAGGGTTAGGCCTACCACTAATATCGTAAACCATTGCGTGAGGATCTATCCCCATATTTTGATAAATAGTGGCAAGCACATCAAGGTAATGAATGGGATTATCTTTAGCGGAACCAGCGCTACTATCGGTTGAGCCAATAACTTGCCCGGGTTTCATTCCACCGCCAGCAAGGAGGGCAAAATTGACTCTGGACCAATGATCACGGCCAGCATCTTTATTAATTTTTGGAGTTCTTCCAAATTCACCCCAAACACAAATAGTTGTTGTCTTATCCATTCCACGGGCGTAAATATCTTCAATTAAAGCAGAAACTCCTTGGTCAAAAGTAGGAAGGTGCTGCTTCATATGTTTAAAGTTGTTACCGTGCGTATCCCAAAAACCATAAGCTACGGTCACACAGCGGGCCCCTGCTTCCACAAGCCGGCGAGCCATCAGAAGTTGATCGTTCCAAAGAGGTGCTCCATCGCCTAGATGTTTGCTCGAGCCTTTTCCATAGCGGTCTCGAACTTTTTCAGATTCTTTAGTAACATCAATTGCTTCGACTAGTTTACTAGAAGTAAGCACTTCAAATGCACGCTGGTAATTTTGGTTCATGCCAGAAACTTCGAGTCGATCAGCATGCCTACGGAAGGAATCGACCTGAGACAGAAGATTTTTCCTTTCTTCAAAACGCTCAGCAGATAAATTTTGCAACTTCATGGTATCGATGCCCTCACCATCGAGGCGAACGCCGGAAGCAGCCCTGCCCAAAAATCCAGCGTGTGGGCTGTTGTAGGGTTTATGTTGCATTGTCGGAAACAGGTCGATAAACGCAGGGATAGACGGGTCTGTTTGGCCTTGCACCTTGGCAATTACCGAACCAAAGTGGGGTTTGCTATCTCGCTTGGTAACCGACATGGGGAAACCAGTTGTGCTTTGAAAACTGGAATGTTCATCGATCTGGCCAACAAGGGATCTAAGCACAAGGTATTTATCAGCACAAGCAGCAAGCCTAGGAAGATGTTCAGAAATTTCGATACCAGAAACATTGGTAGGAATCGGTTTAAATTCGCCACGCACCTCGGCTGGGGCATTAGGTTTTAGATCGAAACTATCTTGATGAGCCATACCACCAGAGAGATAAATCATAATGACAGAGCGCTGATTAGATTTCAGGTTGGAAGCAGCTTCTGCCTGAAAAATACTAGGAAGGGTAACTCCAAAAGGAGCAATCGAACCTACTCTAAGGAAGTTACGGCGTGTTAAGCCGTCACAAAAGTTTTTCTTAAAAAAATCAGTCATCTTTGGCTCCAGGTGGGTATCTCAATAATCTTACCACTAATTACTTCATTGGAACATACAAAAGGCAAGAAAAATAAGGCTATTTGCCTATTTATGGTATCGGCCAATCCAAACTTTAGCGTTAGGCAAGCAAGAATTAGGATAGAGCATTTTTTGACAACACCTCTAAACTCATCTTAAACCAAATAGAATAAGTATTATGTTCATTATTTTTATTGATGCTGATGCCTGTTCGGTAAAGGACGAGATTTATCGAGTTGCAATCAGGTACTCTTTGAAGGTTGAGATAATCGCAAAAATGCCCTTACGCATGCCGGGGAATCCGTTGTTTAATCTGGTTATAAAGCCAGATTTTGGGGAAGTCGACGATTGGATTGCAGAACAAACCGGGCCGGGCGATATTGTCGTAACTACTGATATCCCTCTAGCTGCTAGGTGCTTAGAAAAAGGCTCATTGGTACTTAATGCAAAAGGGAAGCAATTCACAGAAAACTATATCGGATCAGCCTTGGGAATGCGCAGCTTGATGGAAGAACTGCGTCAAAGTGGCTTAGCTTCGGGCGGCCCATCTCCGATGAATCCAAAAGATCGATCCCGATTTCTTGCCAAGATTGATGAAATGATTAATGCTATAAAGAAAGCCTATCCAGGAAAGAAGTGACCTTTCATTTTCAAATTTTTGGTCTCAATCAACTGGATTAATCTCAACTAATTGTACATACTCTATTTTTAACATTCGAATTTATATAGGGAGAAATAAAAGATGAGTGGCTTATCTCGAAGAAGTTTACTTGCTGGGGCAACTGCAATTAGTTTAACGGGGGTTTCCTCACTAACCTCTGCTGAAACCAAAGCTGTGGAAGTAAAATCTCCTTTTAAGTTTATGCTTAACACCAGCACCATACGAGGCCAGAAACTTTCTCTTGAAGAACAGGTTGAAGTTGCTGCTAAGGCTGGGTACGACGCTATTGAACCTTGGATTAGTGATATCGATCAGTTCATCAAGGATGGTAAAAATTTAAAAGATATGGGCAAGCGAATTAAAGATCGCGGCCTTACTATGGAAAGTGCAATCGGCTTCATTGAGTGGATTGTGGATGATGACGCTAAGCGTGGTCAGGCCCTTGAACTCGCCAAAAAAACTATGGATAACCTTAGCCAACTGGGTGGTAAAAGACTTGCGGCGCCCCCTACTGGAGCGACTAATAAAGCTGGTATCGATCTTTATGCAGCAGCACAGCGCTACCGCGCTTTATTGGAAGCTGCTTCCTCTATTGGGGTCATTCCACAAGTTGAACTTTGGGGCTTTTCCAAAAACCTTAGTAAGCTAGGCGAAGTTGCTTTAGTTGCTATCGAAGCCAAGCACAAAGATGCTTGTATTCTTGCTGATGTGTATCATTTGTTTAAGGGTGGTTCAGATTTTGAAGGATTAAAGCAACTTGGGCCAGGCGCCTTGCAGGTTTTCCATATGAACGATTACCCAAAATTAAGTGCTACTGAAATTCAAGATAAAGACCGAGTTTATCCGGGCGATGGCATTGCCCCCCTTAACGAAATGTTAAAAAGCTTAAGGCTAAATGGATTCAAAGGATTTCTATCTTTAGAACTGTTTAACCGAGATTATTGGATGCAAGATGCAAACTTGGTGGCTCGGACTGGTTTAGAAAAGATGAAGATGGTGGTACAAAAAAGTTTAAGTTAAAAAGTTTGAATAAACGAATTTCCGAAGTAAAAGGGGGAAGGAGAAGCAATATTGTTGCCTATCTTTCCTCCTTTCTCTAATTTTATCTCGCTATATAACCTTTACCCCACCTTCTCGACTTGACTCCTTTCTTCAAATAGGTATTGTCTCCACGCTCTAAGCAAAAGAAATTACTTTGTTCAAAAGTTTTGAACAGAGTAATAAAACTAAAGAGTTAGTTGGAGAATAGTTTGATGCAAAAAAGAAATAATCCTATGAAAAAGAACTTCAAATACCGTTGCACCTTAGCACTACTTATTTCAGTTCTAACACTCCTTCCAGGCTGTATGCATCAAACTCCAAGGTTACTGGCAGAGGAAGAAACAGAGCGTGACCGCTATGGGGTTCGCACTTTAGGTGAATTTTGTACGATGGGAAATGCAGATGCATTGCCAATTGGTGGCATCGGGTTGGTGGTAGGTCTCGAAGGAACTGGTGGCGAGCCAACTAATGATGTAAATCGCACAATGTTAGAAGATGATTTGCGTAAACAAGGTGTAAAAAACATTAAAGAACTGTTGGCAAGTAATGATATAGCTTTGGTACTGGTTTCGGGAGGAATTGCACCTGGCACACGCAAGTCTGATAGCATTGATATCGAAGTGAAGTTGCCACCACGAAGCAAGGCTAAAAGCCTTCAAGGTGGTTATTTAAAAGAGTGCATTCTTTACAATTACGATTTTGCGAAGAATCTTTCACCTAACTATAACGGACCAAAAAACACCTTACGCGGTCACGCGGTGGCCAAGGCAGAAGGCCCGCTTCTTGTAGGGTTCGGGAAGAATGGCGATGACGATGAAGGCCGTGTTAAATCGGGTAGAATTTGGGGTGGTGGTAAAACTCAAACCGATTGGCCCTTCACTTTAGTTCTCAATCAGGATCAACAATTTGCTAGGGTTTCCGGGATGATTTCTGATCAGATCAACGAAACTTTTCAAATTAGCAAAAGCGACCCCACCTCGATTATTGCCCATACTAAAAACAATATTTCGGTTTCGCTGCGTGTTCCTCCCCAATATAAATTAAATCAACCTCGTTATCTTCGAGTGGTCAGGTTAATTCCCACCCGTGAAAATGATGCGGGTAAAGGTGGCCAAGGCCGTGCCAACTACATCAAAAAACTTAACGAAGACCTAACCGATCCTAGCAGATCCGTTACTGCTGCTTTAAGACTTGAAGCCTTGGGTGCTGAATCAATTCCCACTTTAAAGAATGGCTTAAAAAGCGAACACCCTTTAATCAGATTTTGTTCTGCAGAAGCACTTGCTTACCTTGGAAGCCCATCTTGTGCTGAAGAACTTGCTAGGTCGGTCATCGATCAACCCCTCCTTAGGGCTTTTTCTCTCACCGCAATGGCATCCCTAGATGAAGCTATTTGTCAGGTCAAGTTACGAGAAATACTTTATTCCTGTTCGGATGATGAAACTCGTTATGGAGCCTTTCGTGCATTAAGAGCTCTTGATGAAAAGAATGAAACCATCCAAGGGGACTACCTAAGTGAATCGTTTTGGTTACACCGTGTATCACCCGATACACCCGGAATGGTTCATATATCGACGAGCAAAAGACCGGAGATAGTTTTGTTTGGGAAGGAACCAATGTTTAAGCCGCCGTTTTCTTTACAAGCAGGAGAATTCACCCTCACTTCAGGAGAAGATGACACGAAATGTAACCTATCTCGGATTCCATTACGCGGTGGAAAAACATCGCGAAAATCGTGCGGGCTTACTGTCAACGAAGTGATTCACACGCTTTCAGAAATGGGTGCCCTATACCCCGATGTCACCGAATTATTAAGGCAGGCAGATACAACACAGGGATTATCTTGTAGGGTAAGAAATGATGCCTTACCTCAAGCGGTTTCCGTGTATGATTTAGTAAAGGTAGGGAAGAATAAAACCAAAGAAGGAGAAGGTGGGTTAGCGATGGATGCGCGACCCGATCCAACTGCAACGCCAACTTTGTACGCCCCACTTAGGCCATTAAGTTTTAACAATACCTCGGATGAAGAAGCCTTGCTTCAGAAAAAGACACCCGCAACCAAAGAAAAAGTCTCAGCGGAACGAAAGAAAACAAGTGTGGATAAGTAATGAGCCACACTTGTAAGGAACAACACGGGAATCAATTGGGCTCAAGTTGCGAATTGCCCCATAACCGGAATCGCATATGCTGAAACGGTTGGAATTAATCGGCTTCAAATCGTTTGCCGATAAAACTGATTTCGAATTCCCCCTAGGTATTACTGCCATTGTCGGACCTAATGGTTCAGGCAAAAGTAATATTGTTGATGCTATCCGCTGGGTACTTGGTGAGCAAAGCGCTCGAAGTCTTCGAGGCGGAGATATGACCGATGTCATATTCAACGGTTCTGCAACTCGAAAAGGAAATGGACTTGCAGAAGTTTCTCTCGTCTTTGACAATACAAAAAAAATATTCGAACACGACAGTGCAGAAGTCCAAGTCTCCCGCAGAGTCTATAGGAACGGCGACAGCGAATACCTAATCAACAAACAAATCTGTAGGCTCAAAGACATCAAAGATTTGTTTATGGGAAGTGGTGCGGGTTCCGATGCCTACTGTATTATCGAACAAGGTAAAGTCGACAGTCTGTTGCAATCTTCGCCTAAAGATCGAAGAATTATTTTTGATGAAGCCGCAGGAATCAGTCGTTTCAAAGTCAAAAAACTAGAATCTCTTCGAAGGTTGGAACGAGTAGATCAGAATGTTGAACGCCTAAAAGATATCCTTGAGGAAGTGGAAAGGCAGTTAAAAACTGTACGCTTGCAAGCGACCAAAGCGCAGAAATGGCAAGAGTATTCAGAAAGGTTAAAAACCTTAAGGATGACCTTAGGTTTGCAAGAATACTCACAACTCAGCGAAAATCTGGAATTTGAATACACCAAGTTATCAGGTTTAAAAAAGGATTTAGAATTAGGTTTATCGGAAACCGATGAACTCGAAAAAAAGGCACAGGACAAAGAATTATTTCTGCGGGATCTTGAAGATAACATTAGAAGCGCAGACCTGATATTTTCTGATGCCAGGGCAAATATCGCTTCGGGGGAATCTTCGAAAAAAGGCGACCGCGATTCACTTGAATCTTCCGAAAAAAATCTATCTCAAGCTCGCAAATCTCTTATTGAACACAATAAACGCTTAGCCATCTTAGATTCACAACTAGAACTCCTTAGGCAAGAAGCCGAATTAGCTGAATCCAATTGCAAAGCCTCTGAAGAAATTGTTGATATTCTTGATGCAAGCGAAAAAGAAGCGAATGAAGAAGATTCAAACTTGCGGCTTACTGTTCTCAAAGCCAAAGAAGAACATTTAGAAAATATGAGGTCGCTGGCACGGGTGCAAAATGCCCTCACTGGATCCCGAGCCAAGCTAGAATCGTACAACCGAGAGTCTGGTAAACTCAGGCAGCGCAACGAACACGCCGTGGGATCTCTTACCATTCTTGATGCAGAAATCAGCGAGTTAACAGTTGCAGATGAGATTTTACAAATCAGGCTGGTTGCAGCACGAACAACCTTACTAGATTTAGGTAAAGAAAAAGAAGCACTTGAAATTGCACGGGATGCCTTTGCCAAAGATCTTTCCGAAGCGCAAGCAAATCGAAGTGGTACCGTTAGCAGAATCGAAATTCTTGAAGGGCTTGAAAAAAGTCTCGAAGGTTTTGGCAGCGGGCTTAAAGAAATTCTTGAACTTAGTAAAGACCCGGAATTTGTTTTATGGAACACCGTTTTAGGCGTGGTTGCAGATTTTCTCGAAGTTCCTAGCGAATTTGCTGCACTCATTGATTTGGCACTAGGTGAAAAATCACAACGCATCCTTGTACAAAATCACTCCACACTTGAACTGGCGCTTGCTTCTCACCCAGAACCTTTTTCCAGCAGGATTTCTTTTCAAAGTCATTTTCAACAAGACCTTCCCTTTCTTGAATTATTTAAAGAACAACCGATATTATTCGAGAATCAAGATGAAATTGTTGGATGGGCACATCAATTTGTAAAATGCAGTAATCCAGATTTCGATAACCTCCCTTTGCTTTTGTTAGGTAGAACTCTATTAGTTAAATCATTAGGTACTGCCCAAGCTTTATCTAAAATTTATCCTTCTGTACGATTGCTTACACTCGCAGGAGAAATTCTTGAACCAGATGGCACACTCACCATTGGCACCCACCACGCTGAGACAGGTATTCTTTCTCGAAAAGCAGAATTACGCGAGCTTAAGAACACCCTTGCTAATATTGAACTAGCAATCAGCCTTGCTGAAACTAACTTGTATGACACAAAACATTCTCTTTCCCTTTCGGATTCTAGGATCGAAAATCAACGCAGGGATATTGATGTTCTTTCTGAACAGATCAGCGATCTCCGCGCTAGGATTGAAGGCCAGAAACAACGCAGAGATGGGTTAGATGAAGAATTAAAAATAAGTGGCAACGAATTACGCAACCTTGATGAAGATCGGGATAAAGAAAATGGTGAAGTCGATGCCCTTTCAATTAAAGTTTCAGAACTTGAAATAATCTGTCTAACCATGGAAAGCAGTGTAAAAACAGGCGAAGATAGATTACGGGAAATTGAACTTCAAAGGCGAGCAAGGAATGAAAAAACGACTGCTGCCCGTATTGCTTTTGCACAAGCCAAAGAACGCGAAGAAGCTTTTAAAAACAGGTTTACTACTGCAAATGATGAGCTTGAAAATCGAAAAATTGAACAAGTTCGTACCCAAGAGCAAATCAACGAAATCAAACTTAAGATCGATTCCCTTAATCTTTCTATTCTTAATGTCACTGCACAACTTGCTCTTTGGTTCTTGAAAAAAGAAAAAGCAGAGCAAGATTCTAGGTTGCTTTTATCTAAAAAATCGGAAGCTGCAAAGGAAAAAGAATCTCTCGCTTCTAAAGCTCATTCCGATAGGTCGGCTTGGAGAAATAAACAAGAACTAGTGCACGGCAGAGAACTTGCCGTCAACGATTTACAAGTCAGACGCGATACCCTTTGCCAACGAATGACAGAAGATTATGAAGTTAACCTTGAAGAACTTTATTTGCAAAAACCAAATTTTACAGATGCTAACACGCCTATTTCTGATGAAACAACTATTGAAGTCACCGTGGTTGCAGAGGAGATAACCGAACTTCGCAATAAGATAAGCAGACTGGGAAATGTGAATTTAGAGTCACTTCTAGAACTTTCCACCCTAGAGTTCAGGCATTCGAGTTTGAAGGTGCAATATGATGATCTTGTGGCTGCGAAAAAAGCCCTCGAAGAAATCATTGCCAAAGTCAATGCCGACAGTAAAGCGCTTTTTGTCGAAACCTTTCAAAGTGTTCGAATTCATTTCCAAGACCTGTTTAGAAAACTTTTTGGCGGGGGCATGGCGGATGTCATCCTTGAAGATGAACAAGATGTTCTCGAGTGTGGAATTGAAATCAAAGCCCGTCCTCCTGGGAAAGAACTTCGTAGCATTTCGCTGATGAGCGGTGGGGAGAAAACGCTGACCGCGGTGGCATTGTTACTTGCAATTTTCCGCAATAAGCCCAGTCCTTTTTGCATCCTTGATGAAGTCGATGCGGCACTAGATGAAGCTAATGTCAACCGCTTCACTTCGGTTTTAAGGGAATTTCTTGACCGGAGTCAGTTTATTCTTATCACCCATTCCAAGCGAACCATGGCTTGTGCAGATGTGCTCTATGGGATCACGATGCAGGAATCTGGGATTTCGAGAAGGATGGCAATAAGGTTTCAAGATTGGCCTGCTGAAGATAAAAAAGGCGACCCCGCAGCTTGATCGGAGGGTTCCTCCACATTCCTTCGTGTCTGCGATTCAGTCCCAACGGGACGATATGCTGTAGCCATGGGCGTCAGTCCGTGGTCGGGGTGCCGAAGCGGTCGCGTCTTTCGCCTCTGCGATTCAGTCCCAATGGGACGATATGCTGTAGCCATGGGCGTCAGCCCGTGGTCGGGGTGCCGAAACGAGCCGCGTCATTCGCCTCTGCGATTCAGTCCTAATGGGACGATATGCTGTAGCTATGGGCGTCAGCCCGTGGTCGGGGTGCCGAAGCGGTCGCGTCTTTCGCCTCTGCGATTCAGTCCTAATGGGACGATATGCTGTAGCCATGGGCGTCAGCCCGTGGTCGGGGTCCCGAAGCGGTC
>Ga0209702_10002070_pt1 | contig 36202 bp, 36 predicted proteins | sample FRY01_FD_187210 | JGI IMG/M metagenome (GOLD analysis project Ga0209702, IMG submission 187210) | Freshwater microbial communities from Lake Fryxell liftoff mats and glacier meltwater in Antarctica - FRY-01 (SPAdes) (version 2) | ecosystem: Environmental > Aquatic > Freshwater > Ice > Glacier...
CTGGCACCTCTGCATACGTCCGCCTCACCATTGAAAATGGTGCAGACGTTGTAAACGCAGGATCAATCTCTGCATATCAAATAGAATGGGAAAACATCAGTAACACTACTCTTAATAATGCAGTACTACGAGTTATCCTTCCACAAGAGGTAATCTATCTGGGAACCACTACAGGTACTTATAACGAAAATGAACATGCTATCACGATAAACCTAGGTACCGTAAGACCAGATGATGAAGGAAGATTCACGGTAACCACTCAGGCTAAAACCACAGGAATATCAGGTGATACTATTGTAGCCCAAACCATGATGGTCTTTACCACGCCAGGAGAAGCTCAACACACAGCTATGAACTATGATGATGATATTTATTACTCTACTGTATTAGGTACAGGAGCCTCTCTCTTTGGATTGTCTTTCTTGCCAAATACATTGTTGGGGTGGTTGTTGTTAATATTAATATTGCTTTTATTGATCTGGGCTGCACGCCTTTTGATGAAAAGAGAGGGGCAATATGTTCGACAAACACCGCCATCTTCGGGTCTTCCTGGGGCATAATTAATTTCTATCGTATTTGTATTAAAGCCCCGCATTTTGTGGGGTTTTATGATACACTCAATGTATATGGCATTGCACGATACATATGTTATTACTACAGAATCTGATATGGAAAAATTTGCTCATGTGTTGGGTCAAGAAATTCTTGATAATAAAATTCCCCAAAGAATTATTGCATTATCTGGTGATTTGGGTGTAGGTAAAACAACACTGATTCAGTTTTTGGGAAACTTTTTTGGAGTTACAGAATCTATGACAAGTCCCACTTATGTGATTATGAAAAAATATGATATTAAAAAAGGTATTTTTTCTACGTTGGTTCATATGGATACGTACAGAATTGTTGAGTCCGATGAAGATCATTTTGGTTTACAAGAAATTATACAGGACGCACATACTGTAGTATGTATTGAATGGCCAGAAAAAGTTTCTCGGTTTTTAAGAGGTGTACCCACCATGATGATTCGCATTGATCTTGAATATAAAGATGACAATCCCATACGTACTATTTATTGTAAAAATATCATATGACAGAAAAAAATAAAAAACGATTAGTTCTTTTAGATTCTCATGCCATCTTACATCGAGCATATCATGCGTTGCCAGAATTTTCATCAAAAAAAGGAGAACCCACCGGAGCCCTATACGGTTATGTTTCCATGGTATTAAAAATAATTCAAGAGCTTTCTCCCGATTATATTATTGCTTGTTTTGATTTACCCGATGAAACTTTTCGACATGCAGTATACGAAAATTATAAAGGTACACGGTCAGAAACAGATAATGCATTAGTTTCTCAGATAAAGAGAGCTTATGATATTTGTAAAGTTTTTTCTATACCAGTATACCAACATCCAGGTTTTGAAGCTGATGATATGTTGGGTACTATTGTAGAAAAAACAAAAGATAATAATTTTCTTGAAGTCATTATTGCTACAGGAGACATGGATACGTTACAGCTGGTTGATGATAGCCGAGTCAAGGTGTATACCTTGAAAAAAGGTATCAATGACACCATGCTGTATGATACATCGGCGGTGATTGATCGATATGGGTTTGAACCATATCAACTTCCAGATTACAAAGGTTTAGCAGGAGATCAATCGGATAATATTATTGGTATTTCTGGAATTGGAGAAAAAACTGCAACAAAAATTATCAGCATATATAAAACCCTTGAAAATATGTATGAATCTCAAGATATTCAGGATTCATTGTTGGGGAATGGTTTTTCTCCTCGTATAACAAACCTGATTATCGAAGGAAGAGAATCCGCACTGTTTTCAAAAGAGCTTGCTGTTATTCGACGTGATGCCCCTATTGATTTTTCTCTGCCCATGTCTTCATGGAAAGAGACTATTTTATTAAAAGATGTAGATGTATTATTTGCTGATTTAGATTTTAAAATATTAGGGGATCGGTTACGTAAGGTATTAGGTGTTATTCCTACTGAATCTGTTTCTTATGATGTAAAAGATAGGGAAAAGATTCAAAATCTTTGTATTGGATTATGGTTGTTAAATTCTGAAATAACCAATCCAACATTACAAGATATTTTTGAATATACAAAAACAGATATCGTTATTGAGGCAGAGAAAGTATTACTACAAGATTTGTCAGATAAAAATATGCTTTCTGTATATGAATTGATAGAATTACCTTTGATTTCTGTAATTAAAAAAATGCATGACAGGGGTATTGCTTTGGATGTAAAATATTTAGATATCATTTCACAAGAGTTACATATCACATTACAGAAACTTGAATTGCAGATTCAAGAATATGCAGGTATGCCAGTAAATCCCAATTCCCCAAAACAATTAGCTGAAATATTATTTGATGTTTTACAAATTTCAACAAAGGGTCTTAAAAAAACAGCAAAAGGTGCACGTTCAACAAAAGAATCAGAACTAGAAAAATTAAAAGATGCCCATCCTATTGTTCCGGTGATTTTAAAACATCGAGAATTACAAAAATTAGCTTCTACCTATGTTGATGCTTTGCCTAAATTAATAGGTGAAGATGGTCGCATTCACGCAACGTTTTTACAAACAGGAACTACTACAGGTAGATTCTCTTCTCAGAATCCGAACATGCAGAATTTGCCAACACGTAGTGATGAAGGAAAAAATATTAGAGATGCATTTGTTGCGTCCCCGGGGTATGTTCTTGTTGCATGTGACTACTCACAAATAGAATTACGTATTGCGGCATTAATGTCTCAGGATCCTGTATTGTTAGATGTTTTTCATAAAAATAAAGACGTTCATGCAACGGTGGCATCAGAGGTATTTGGAGTACCAGAAAATGAAGTAACTCCTGATATGAGGCGACATGCAAAAGTTATTAATTTTGGTGTATTGTATGGTATGGGGGTTTCCGCATTGCAGAAAAATCTAGGTACTAGCCGTAAAGAGGCGGAAGATTTTTATCAGAGATATTTCTCTAAATTTTCTGGTATTGCAGAATATCTTGAAAAAACCAAAAAACATGCGTATGATTTTGGATATACCGAAACATTATTTGGTCGCAGACGATATTTCCCTGCATTAAAATCAAAATTACCCTTTATTCGAGCGGGAGCTGAGCGCATGGCAATCAATGCACCTATTCAAGGAACAGCGACAGCTGATATCATTAAATTAGCATTGATTACCTCTCTTCAGGAATTAAAACTGGCTGGTGTCGACAAATATGTATATCCATTATTACAAATACATGATGAATTGGTTTTTGAAATAAAAGAAGAGGCGCTTGAACAGTCAATACCCATTATTATAAAAGCAATGGAAAATGTTCTTATTAATAATGCATATCCAAAAAAACAAGAATATGCACCCATGCCACTAGCGGTAAAAGTTTCTACGGGTAAAAGATTTGGGTCTTTGAATGTGAGAAAATAAGATGTAAAAAGGTTTCTTTCTTTAAGAATTTTTGTGATATACTGTCTGATATGTCTGAAGGAAGCCATAATCACAAGCTTTGTCAGTATTCTGCGCATTTACCAGGGGTTATTTTAGCTAGCGCATTTTTGGGTCTTGTAATTCATTTAATTTTTCCAATACAATTAGGTGATCAGGATATCCTTTCTTTTGTTGGGACACTATTACTTATGGTTTCCCCCTTGATTGTCATGTGGGCACAAAAAAAACGACGAGAGGTGTATGGACCAAAGGCTCCTGGGTTATCATTACAAGATTTGTCTCGTGGTCCTTACGCTTATTCTCGGCACCCATCACATCTAGGTTTGTTTTTTTTGGTCACCGGCTTTGCTCTTGTCCTTAATTCTTTGTTTGTTGTGGTCTTTATTTTTGTAACTTTTTTTGTCTTTCACTTTATCATAATTCCAAAAGAGGAAATCCTTCTTGAATCGCATGTCGGAGAATCTTACCGTATTTACAAAGAAAAAGTTCGTATGTGGATATAATATATGTTAACTATTTGGATTGGATCAGATAATCAAAAGAAGTCAGACTATATTTATTCATATATCAAAGAGTATAAAAAAAACTTTGATGGTGTCGAGGTGTTGCACACTAACGCTTCTGTGATTACGGATTCTTTTTTTGTACATAATCTTAATGCACAACAATTATTTGTGTCTCCTAAGATTGTCATCATAGAAGATGCCTTGAAAAAAGTTTTTTTTGAAGATATTCTCCAGTCCCATATACTATCGATGTACGACCATGAGACGGTTTGGGTTCTTGTTGATTCTGCAATTTCGGCTCCAATAAAAAAGAAATTAGAAAAAGCTAATCTGGCTCATCTGATTGTTGAAGATACCTCAGAATCAGTTATTTCAAAAGATTTAAAAAATAAAACATTTGCCTTTGTGGATGCCTGTATGAACAAAGACAAGAAAGAATCTTGGGTATTATTTCAAGATTTAGCATACGAAAAGGCAAGCCCCTTTGAAATATTAGGAGCATTGCGTTTCGGATATAAATCATTGTCATCGGTGATTATGTATCCTAATAAAAGTGCGATAGAATTAGGGCTACACCCCTATGTGTATGGAAAAATGAAAAAAAACATTACAAAATACTCAATAAAGGAAGCCGTTGATAGACACAGAAAATGTGTATCTATATTCCATGAACACCGGCAAGATGAACAGATGTTACGGGCGATAGAAGAGCATGTGCTTTCATTGTAAGATATTTTATTTGATAGGTCTTTTGATTATTAAATCTAGTTCAGGGGTGGTTAAGTTTAGATTCGCTATGACTTTTTGTGCAACAGAATCCGTATCCATATACTCTTGGATATCATCAGGATATTTTTCTTTATAAATATCAGTTTGCATTCCACCTGGGAAAATTCCATATATTTGAATATCTAGATTTTGTGTTTCTTTTCTTATTGACTCTGTTAATCCTCTCACTGCAAACTTGGAAGCAGAATAAACAGCTATTTTTGGTTTACCCTCTATTCCGGCTGTTGAATTTATATTCATTATTATTCCATAAGATTGTTTTTTCATTTGAGCGAGAGCCATTTGGCATCCATAGAAATATCCAAAAAAATTCACCTGGAATACATGATATAATTTTTCGATAGATATTTCTTCTGCCATATTGGGAAGAATCTGAACCCCGGCATTGTTAATCCAAATGTCTATCTTTCCATATTTTTGAACAACATACTCACTTAGTTTTTTGATTTCTTCTTGCAATGTAACATCTGCAATAAAACTATCAACAAATAAAATGTCGGCTGTTATTTGGAGTAATTCTTTTTCATGGCTGGATATAATTACCTGACAACCCTCTTTTTTAAAAGCCGCAGCAAGTGATTTACCAAAACCAGCACTTCCACCTGTTATGACTACTATCTTTTCTTGTAGCTCCATAATTTTAAATAGAGTTTAGATTATTTTATAAAGAATCTCGTGGTAAAAAATACTTATTATTTTTGGCTTTTATATACTTGTCCCCCCGGCAGGAGTCGAACCTGCGACCATCTCCTTAAAAGGGAGCTGCTCTACCAGCTGAGCTACAGGGGGATATTTCTTGAAAAGATGATAAGAATATAAATCATTTTACGAAAAATAGCAAATAGTATTTTTTATGTTATGATGCCGTCATGCAAATAATCCTTGTTTTACATAATATACGAAGTGTTCATAATGTCGGATCTCTTTTTCGTACTGCTGATGGTGTTGGGGTTTCTGAAATTATTTTATCTGGATATACTCCTTTACCATATGATAGATTCTTGCGTCTTCGGGGGGATTTTCAGAAAACAGCATTGGGAAGCGAGAAATCAGTTTCATGGAAACATGTGGATTCTTTGGTCGAAACAATGATGGAATTAAAATCCAAGGGGTATGCGATTTTAGGGTTAGAGCAGTCTAAACAGTCTTTATATTATAAAGAGTATAAGATTCAAAAACCCGTTGTCGTTATTGTGGGTAACGAAGTCGATGGTGTTCACCCAGACATTCTTGATTTATGCGATGATGTTGTAGAAATTCCTATGAAGGGGGAGAAGGAGTCCTTAAATGTAACGATTGCAACAGGAGTACTATTGTTTTCATTACGAGACAGTCGTTAGCGAAATTGAGGGGGAACAAGATCTTGAGGGGTTGCATTTCTTACCTCACTTGGTTTATCAGAAGGTATGGTAATAAATGTTCCATTTACCTGTTCACGTCCTTCGGATTTTACCATCATAAACCAAAGAATCCAAAGCACAATCATAAAAAATATAAAAAATCCTGCGTCTTTCATGGTATATACTACGTGATAATTTGTAATGAGGCTGTAATTTTTGCAGAAACCCCAGTCAGTGAAGGATCAATATTGACAAGAGCTTTTCGTGCTTGTTGTTGATTGTATCCCAATGCACATAATGCATCAATAACATCACGGTCATGCTCGTCAAGAGATGATTCATACGGTCCGTAGAGAGAATCAAATGAATCTTTTAATTCAAGAACAATTTTTGCAGCAATTTTTTTACCAACACCTGATATTTTTGTCAGATGTGAAGGGTCTTGTTGTGTGACAGCGGTAATAAGAGTTTTTTCATCAACATTGCTTAGAACAGTCAGCGCAGATCTGGGCCCCACACCAGAGACCGTAATAAGTTTTTGGAATAGTTGTAAATCAGATTGAGAACTGAATCCAAATAATTCTAACGCATCTGCGCGCACTACAGTATGAATAAAAAAAGATACATTTTGGGAACCCTGTAATGACAAAGCGGTCTGTGGGGTTGTTTCTACTTTGTAGCCAACACCAGAGACATCTAATATTACCCCACGGGCATTAGTGGAAATAACATTTCCCTTGAGATAAGCAATCATGAGTATAGTATAGCATGGATAAAATACAGTTTAAAGATAGGGTAGATTTTATTTGCATTTATCTCAAAATATGGTATCCTGAAAGAATCTTCGATATGTGTCTCATATTGAAAGTGGTTGTAATGGCAACCTTCCTGGGTCTAATCATTTTATTTATTTTTTATTTACATTATGGCAATTACAAAAGGCGCAAAAAAAGCAATCAGAGTATCAGAACGAAAACACGTAATAAATGTACGACGTTCTCGAGCTTTAAAATCTACTGTAAAAACAGTTGAAAAACTTGTTTCTGCAGGTAAAAAAGACGAAGCAAAAAAACTTATTCCTGAAACATACAAGGCAATCGACAAAGCTGCAAAACGAGGTATTATTAAAAAAAATACTGCATCTCGTAAAAAAGCTAGAATTTCTCGAATTACTAAATAGTTTTCCTATAACAAAACTCCCTTTAGGGAGTTTTGTTTAATAGATATGAATGAACCAGAAATGATATTACAAACACTGCAAGGTGTTTCATATGGTGGGATTTTTGTGTTAGCACTTATGGCTAATATGATTATTCCTATACCAGAAGAGATTGTTCTATTGGTCTTGGGATATGTTGTTTCTGTCAGTGCTTTGAAATTTTGGATGGTGTTGGTTATTGTATATGTGGGTCTTTCAATCAGCGACATGGTTTTATTTACTATCGCACGTAAAGGGGGCAAAATTATCGGGGGATTGCAAAAAAGAATGCAACGGTTTTCAGTTCTTCAAGATTCTGTATTTATAGAAAAACATATTAAAAAGATTATCTTCATTTCTCGTTTTGTTGTGCAATTTCGTTTTATTGGTCCAGTTTTAGCGGGGACCAGTAGTATATCCAGAAAAACATTCTTTGTATGGAATTCTTTGGCGTTATTAATGTACGTACCAACAGTGATTTCTTTGGGTGTATATTTTCAGAATAATATTGAGAAATTAATCCACGGAGCAGGGGTATTTCGTAATTACGTATTTTTTATTGTCGTTATCATTTTGGTTATTTTTGTGGTAAGAATGATTAAAAAATCTTTTATACAAAAGTTTCTTTCACCAGAAACATATACTGAATTTGTATCTACTCATATTTCAGGTCTTTTTCGAAGACGAGATTAGGTTTTCTTTATAGGAGAAAAATATATACGGGGAAATTCTTCTATGAGCACATGTAATAATCCTAGAAAAATAGGACCAATAAAGAATCCAACCGCGCCAAAGATGATCAATCCACCAATCATTGATAAAAGAATAAGAAAAGGATGTACGCGTAGATTTTTTTCAATGAAACGTGGCCCTAGAATGCTTTCAATAGCAATAGCACAGAATATACCAGCAAAGAATATCCCTATACCTAATCCGATTTCTCCTATAGATATAAGATAAAGAGATGACGATATAATTGCCAGAATCATTCCAATGCCTGGTATTATGGCAATCATTGTTCCCAGTATTGCCCAGAAAAAAGGATTTGGTATTCCGAATAACGCAAATAGGGCAATAAGAGCAATAAGTCTTACTGAAAATAAAAATAAAATTTCTTGAATTACACCATAAATAGAATCACGTATTTGATATATAATATGCATGATATCTTTTTGTTCCAGGGGTGTGTTTTTCATGATAAACTTTTTCAGTGTATCTGCATTGGCTAAAATATAAAAAATTGCAAAAGAAAAGATAATGATATGTAGACCCCAATTAGCAACACCAGAAAACACTTTTCCAGTTTGATTTACTATGTTCTCGATAGATTGTTGTAATGTATCTGCAAAATGAATATTAAAATCTATTTGAGGAAAAGCTTTTGTTAATGGGTATGTGAGAGAATTCTGAAGAGATTCTGTATAGTGAGTTAGACCTCCTGTTGTTATTGTCTCCATATAAAATGTTTTGATTTCTTGAAAAAAGATACCAGAAACCATGGTTAATGGGCCCAGAATCATAATAATAAAAAGCATTAATGTGATACCAGAACTGAGTAATCGTTTTTTGCCAAAATGTTGATAAAAAAAACGATATACAGGAAATAGGGCAATGCTAAAAATAGAAGCCATAAAAAGACTAAAAATAAAAGGCCAAAAAACAAGAATATTAACGAATAATGCAATACCAATTATTGAGATAAGAAATATTAGCTGAATAGTTTTATGAGAAAATTTTGTTGCTGATGCCATATGATATGTAATATGGCTCTAGTGTAACACAGACACACTGAATTGTTATACCATATCTGTGTAAAAGTTTTATAAAAAATCCCTTTTTCTATTCAAGCTGGTTTAAAGCTGAAAAAGAAAAAGGGATTTGGTTTAATATTTCAAAGACAATATTTTTTTGTCTTTGAAATATAATTTTGTTTCATCGCTTGCATACAAATAAAAAAGCTTTTTACACTCGGTGATGATTGTAGATCTGTTTTCGTCACTGGTGTCCATGCTTTCAATAATTTTTAGAGTTTTATCAGTAAAAATCTTTAATTGAAATTGCACTTCTTTATTATCATGCGCCTTTTCTTCAATAATATTCTTTGAAAGAATAATCTGAATCCTCTGTGTATCTGAAGAGGAGATAAGATGCCGCAACATTGTGAAATCTTCCGGTGTGAGAATTTCTTTTTTGGGTATGCTTTCAAAGAAGGTATTTTTTAACGAACAATACTCTTCATTTTTTGCCCCTGTGGTCTTATCCCTTATAAAGAGTATTACAACCCAAAAAAAAGCAAAAAAAACTATAGCAATCGTAATAGGTAAAAGATCAATCAATGTTTCCATTTTTTTGGTTGAGTTTGATTCTTCTAATTTATACCATATTTATCCATAAGAAGCAATAGGGAAAAAAAGATGGAATACCCTTAAGTAAATTTTTGTTTTAAAAAATAGCAACAGATTCTATAACCTGCATAAAGTTAGAAATATCTCCAGAGACAAGCTGGAATCCGATTGCATGAAAATCAGTAGGCGATGTTAATTTAAAAATAGCAACAACCTGACCTTCTCCTATATAGGGCATGTCGATTTCTTTTTTACCATAAATTAAAACATATTCCACACTATTTATGTTCACTCTTTTTTCATAATTGTATCCATTCGCAGACAAAGATTGAAGTTTTGCATCTGATGGATATTCAGAGACGTCACCAGCATTTAATTCTCCCGGAAAAGTAAAGTCCGAAGTTATCCCACTTATAAACATACAAAAATCACCATCTGTAGTGCACCCCTGGGTTCCAAAGAAATTTTTACCCGTTGTCCCTATTCCATTTTTGAATTCAATAGTACCCAGTTCTTTGTTATTAAAAAATGAAAACCCTAATGCATAATTTTTATAAGTTGTTTTCATTTCTTGGATATCTACAAAAACAGATGTTTTATTGTCTTGTTCATTAATTTGGACCTTTAATCCATCCAAATCTTTTAAATCAATATTGTCCAAAGCTTTTGCTCCACTGGAGAAAACAATAGCTCCTGCAATAATTCCCGCAATAATAATTCCAGAAAGACCCAGAATCAAAGCCGCTCCAATGGATATGCTTTTTTGCTGTGGCTCTTGCTGTTGATTTTTTTGAATTTGATGTGTTTCCATATGTGTATATTATACCATGCTTTAAAAAATAGAGGCGAACACATAAATGTTCGCCTCTTGCTGGGTCTTCCTAATCATTTCCTATCGAACCGATAGTCATCATCAAATTATGTTGTTCCATGATATCATCCATTGCCGAAAAAGTAATTTGTCCTCCATTTGGGGATTTTGTAATTTTAATATGGAGAAAGGATAGGGTCGTTTTTAATGCTTGCAATGTCTCCATTAATTGAAAAGAATTCAAACCCATTTCCTTGATGTCCTTTGTCTTGAATGTGTATGAATATATCATATGTCCATTACTTGTAGCATGTGCTAATTCATTCAACCAATTACTGGCATTGCCTTTGTTAGTAGAAAATTCAGATAATTTTTTAACCCCCAAAATAATATTTGGTGAATAGGGTAAAGACAAAACATATTTTACCAAGGGGTATATTCCACTTGCTAATGTATCAGTGATTTGAGCTGCAATAATTTCTTCTGACAAAGGGGTCCCCCTAGAAAAAAGTTTTTGAATTAAAAGAATTTGCCTTTTAATGAATTCAGGATCGAGATTATTTTTCATGTTTATGTGCGCTAGTTTATTTAAATAGTACACATAATTATGTGGAATGTCAATAATGTTGTGTAATCCCTAAGCAGGGCTGGTCATTCTTGCTAGTTGTAAAAAATTCTTTATTATGAGAAGTAAAATGAAAAAAGAGCTCCTAGGAGCTCTTTTTTCATCTGCTAATAAAACTATTTTTTCCCCTTTTTTGCAGCTCGTTCTGCCAGCATGGTATGCTTTATCTCAAGACGCTTTTTGGTCTTTTTTGAATGCGATGTTCGCATGTTGCCTACTCCGGTTAATCTTTTTGCCATATGGAGACACTATACACTATTTTGCAATTAAATCCATAGCTATTAGTATGAGGTAGGGTAGGCAAGAAATAAAAAATAAACCTCTACTGATTTAGAGGGGCGAGAAATCTCAATGGTTACTCATTAATCATATCTACCACATCTCGTGTTTTTGGATGGTTATCTTAGGTAACTATCAAAATAAATAGCATGACACGTATATCCCCCGGGATTTTTTTGTAAATAATCTTGATGATAATCTTCTGCAGGATAAAATGTTACAAGTGGTTCAATTGTGGTTACTACAGACTCTTTCCATCTTTTTGATTTGTTTACAATATCTATAAAGTTTTCAGCTTCTTTTTTTTCTTTTTCATCTTCATAAAAAATAGCCGAACGATATGACGTACCCAGGTCGTTACCCTGCTGATTTAATGTTGTCGGATTATGAATTTGAAAAAAGAAATCCAAGATATTCTGGTAAGAAGTTTTTTCAGAATCATATTCAATTTCTACCGCCTCGGCATGACCTCTGTGATTTTCATAAGTAGGATTATTTACTATTCCACCCGCATATCCCGTTGTGGTATTTGTTATACCAAACTGGTTTCTTATGAGTTCTTCTAATCCCCAAAAACATCCTCCTGCTACTACTATTTTTTTGATCATAATATTATATTATTTACCAGCTATAAACTTCATTGAAATTGAATTTACGCAATGTCTTATATTTTTTTCTGTTAATCTTTCTCCTATAAATAAATGCCCTAAATGACCCCCACACTTGTTACAAGTTATCTCGGTGCGCATACTATCAGCATCAAGACTTGTATGTATTGCGCCTAATAGTTCATCATCAAAACTGGGCCAGCCACAAGTGGATTCAAATTTACTTGTGGAGTCATACAATGGCGCATCACACTGACGACATATATAGACACCCGTTTCTTTTTTATTTACATACTCGCCAACAAAGGGAGCTTCGGTATCTTTGTGTATTATTATTTTTGCTTCTTCTGATGTTAGCTTGTTCATATTCTCAGTATACTTAAATTTTGAATTTCTAATCAATTATAAAATTTGTTTATCTAATAATTTTGAAAATCGATCACTATAAAAAAGAGATTTATTTAACCTCTATTAAAATCTCATGACGCTGCATAAAAGGAATAGTTAACGGGGGGTTATATCCAGCATATTTGGGTTCGCTTATTATTTCTAACTCGTCCCGTATTAAAATATCCACGAATTCCTTTTTTTTGTTTGCAACTCTTGTATTAATACTAAACCAAGAGAATGCCATCACTGCATATTTTTTTGATGGTTCTTGCTGTAGTTTAACTTGGTCATTATTTGGAATAGGCAAGGTTTCGATGGTATACTTCGATGGCATAATAAAAGATATTATATGTCTACCCATTTCGTACTCTTGCGCCATAACAGGAGCCGTCATTGCGATTTTTTGACTCTCTTGTTGTTCGGTAACAGGAGCCGTCATTGCAATTTGTTCCTGAGTACTGTTATTTCCAAAAATATAATCTGCGATTAATCGAAAACCTTGTCGAATTGATTCTCTATATGTTCCTTCTACTTCGACATACGCAATAATTATTGGTTCATATTGACGAACCTCATATGATTCTTTGTGTTCGACAACGTTATAGGTAGGCGTTTCTATTTTTTTAATAAAAAAATAACCCATTATTGCCCAAGCAGTGATGATAGTAATAATAGCCATTGTAATATATAAAAATTTCATACTTAAAGTATATCAGACATTGGAACTCGTGTCCTTTTTAGGTAAAAAGTATCAGAGTCAGATGATATTCGAAACAAAATAATTATTGTATACTTTGGGGGTGAGAAAAAAATATAAAATTTTGATTACCGTTGTCGTAATCATCTTTACAATTACCATTGCTTGTGTAATGTATTTTAATAGGGTTCCAGATAGATCTATACCCAAGGGTGATTTTATTGTTTCTCCTGCTCATGGGAGAGTAATTCATATTGAACATGTCGAATCAGAGATGGTTCACTTCTTTAAAAAAGATATAGAAAACATTCTTGATATTCAAGAAATGAAACCCCCGTATTATATTGTTGTCATTGAAATGAATCTTAAAAATATTCATGCACAACGGGCTCCTATAGATGGAGAAATTATTCACCAAGAGCATTTTTCAGGAGCCCATAAAAATGCTATTTCATCTCTTAATGTAGAAAAACTTGCTAACATTAATGAGAAAAATTTCTTGGTTTTCAAGAATAGTGAAGTTACAGTTGGTGTTGCACAAGTTGCAGGAATTGCCGCCAGAAGAATACAAAGCTTTGTAGATATAGGAGATGTAATACATAGAGGTGATGTATATGGCAGAATACTCTTGGGTTCACAGGTTGTTGTTATTTTACCGGCCAATGTGATTTTGGATATACATATTGGAGAAACATTAATTGATGGGGAATCAATTATCGCTCAATATTAAAGAGTATCCTTTTAATCAGTTTCAATGTATACTAAAAAATAGGATGCTACGTAAAAGCTGTCCCTTATTAACTAGATTTTTTAATTACTTATACTATGAAAACGCAAACTATTTTTATTATCTTAGGGATTATTGCTGTGGGTGTTATTATTGCAGCTGTAGCAACAAAAACACCAGAAAATTCAATTAATGAATTTACACCAACACCAGCAATGGAAACAACTGAAGAAAATCAACAAATATCTGAAGAAGAAATTCCAGAAACAACAGTTATAACTACGACAGAGATTGAGGTGGTTCCTGTGGTTCCTGTGGCTCCAGAAGCTCCGGTGGCTCCTGAATTTCCAGTAACAGGTTACGAAAAAACAAACTAAATTAGATATAAAAAAAACACCACACGCTGTGGTGTTTTTTTTATATCTAATTATATTTTATCAGCAAATACGACCAGTCGTAAATTATGAGTTCCCATTGCGGTGCTCCATACTCCAGCACATGTAATTAAATTAAGATGTGCTTTTCCATCATGAGAAACAAAAACCTCTGTTGTATCGGAAATTACGGGATATTGTTTCATATCTTTGACCGTGAAAGATTCCTCACTACCATCATCGTATGATATCGTTATGGTATCTCCGACATGTATCAGATGAAGATTGGTAAATACTGCATCCTTACCGCCCCGACCACTTACGTGTCCCGCTAATACAGCGCTTCCTTCATCGCCTGGTCGAACACCATATTTATACCAACCCACATCAAGAGAGTTCTCAGGCGCCGCCATGGCTGCCCCTGTTATTCCCACATGCTCTATTAGTGCATATACTCCAATACTCTCTATCGAAATTGCTATTGCTTGGGGACGAGGAATCAATGGGATCTGAGGGGATGGGATTAATAGTGCTTCATATTCTAAAACTTTTGCAGGGAAAAGAATGGCAACACAAGTTGCTATAATAAATAAAAATGCTATTTTTTTGAGTAGTTTTCTCATTACTCTTAGTATAGCAAGATATGGGGTTTTTGGTTATGTTTTGATAAATAGAATACTTCTGTAATTTAAAAATAGTTATATAATAGATATAATTCATATTTATATCACAAAAATCTCTTTGCCTAAAAAATCGAGGCTTGAGATTAAACATAAGTTCAGCGAATGATTTTGTGCAAGGAATATATTCTCCTGATTTAACGAAATGCAATTAATGTAATGTCAATTTTCTGCTAATATACCAATATGAATTCAATCATTCCAGCTTCAGGACAGGATCTCTTCGAGCTCGAAGTGAAGAAAAATCGAGAGCGTTTGTGCGCGGTTATACAAAAGTAATTCTCAATAATGACAATAACGGTACAAACGAGGGCAATAATATTTGCTAGAATACGCGCCACCTTGTGTTGCTCAAGCCAATTTGTAATAGGAAATAATAAAAATGAGAACAATATTGCCAGTGCAATAGGCATTAAAAAAGTCTTACCAATAATAAGCAGAAAACCCACGGCTATTAATACAATAAGAGCATACGCTACTGTTTGAAGTGAATGTGGAACCATATTACTAGTATAACATTTCGAGCAAGAAGTAAGAAGACGTGCCTACATTAAAAAATGTGTTGTTAGTAAAAAATAAAAAGCCCTTTTATACATGTGCCTTATCTGTTTATGCTATGAATCTGAAAAAGTTCAGAGCTCTGCATTGGTTTCAAATTAAAAGCGATTTGCAGTTTTTAAAGGTTTTTGAGGTGTTTTCGTAAAAAAGGTGACTGGACACCCTTATCTCAGGAAGTGTTCCTTGAATGAATCATTTTTTAGAGGATCTGAAATATGTTGAACATTTCATGACAGATGTAGTATAATTCCTTTATGAAAGAAACCTTTCCTCATAGTTCTAAATCCTCTGAAATTATTCCCGAAAATTTTCCTCTGGATATGTATCGTTTTCCTGGTCAAGAAAAAGGTATTGCAGAACGTTGGTATAAGAAATATCAAGAGGCACAAGAGAAATTTGATCGCATGAAGTCAGATATCATAAAACAAGCCTTGAGCGACGGCGATCTGTATGCTCGACTTCAATCAATTTATCTTACCAAAGGTATTGATGATGAAACTTTCAGAAAAGAAACTATCACCCAAGCACTCCAAGACAGCAATTGGGGTGTTCAACTTCAAGCAATTGATCTTGCCAAAGGTATTGATGATCAAGCACTACAGCAACAGATCAAAGAAACTATCACCCAAGCACTCCAAGACAGCGATTGGGATGTTCAACGTCGAGCAATTGAGCTTGCCATAGGTATTGATGATAAAATACTACAGCAACAGGTCAAAGAAACTATCACCCAAGCACTCAAAGTCAGTAATTGGCGTGTTCGACTTCAAGCAATTGATCTTGCCAAAGGTATTGATGATGAAGTACTACAGCAACAGGTTAAAGAAACTATCATCCAAGCACTCAAAGTCAGTAATTGGCGTGTTCGACTTCAAGCAATTGATCTTGCCAAAGGTATTGATGATGAAACTTTCAGAAAAGAAATCATCACCCGAGCACTCCAAGACAGCGATCAGGATGTTCGACTTCAAGCAATTAATCTTGCCACAGATATTGATGATGAAGTACTACAGCAACAGGTTAAAGAAACTATCATCCAAGCACTCCAAGGCGGCGATTGGTATGTTCAACGTCAAGCAATTGATTTTGCCAAAGGTATTGATGATAAAATACTACAGCAACAGATCAAAGAAACTATCACCCAAGCACTCCAAGACAGCGATTGGGGTGTTCGACTCAAAGCAATTGAGCTTGCTATAGGTATTGATGATCAAGTACTACAGCAACAGGTCAAAGAAACTATCACCCAAGCACTCAAAGACGACAATTGGTATGTTCGACTTCAAGCAATTAATCTTGCCAAAGGTATTGATGATGAAGTACTACAGCAACAGGTCAAAGAAATAACTCGTAATCACTTCAAGGAATATGATGTAACCTCAACAGAGGCGCTATACAATAATTCAAAAGACAGCAGAGGCTTTGGTGGTAGATTAAACAAAACAGGTTCAGAAACTATTCTGATTGATACGGCTCCTGGATTTGAAGGGAAAAGTTTCAAGGGAAAGATTATCATACGAGAAATACAGATAGGTCCATTTTTGGCTTGGAAAAAGGCATATGAGAATCACGAAGCTTGGAAAGAAGCAGGATATGACTATGTACCAATAGAGCCTATTTTATATTTTTCAGTGAATAAAGACATGACCGTTCGGGTATATACTGGCGTTTTAGATAAAGATGTGGATTCTTTGGGATTAGATCAGGATAAAAGATTGGAAGAAACGTTGGAAAAAATAGGAGTTCATCATGGTCATTTGAAGAATAAAAATGTGTGTACGTTATTTCCCCGGGATGCAGCCGGCAAGATCATTATTGATGGAACAATGCCTCGACAATATATTATTGATTTTGATATGGCTCATCTATAGAGAGAGGAGTAAAAGTATACCTTCGAAAATTATTCAAAAAAATCTTCGAATGCGAGAATTACTAAGTATACCTATGGGATTATATGAGATAATGGCTTAGAATAAAAAAATAGAAGTACTCTTTTGGTGCAAGTTCAGAACTCTAAATTGGGTTAAAATTAAAAGCAATATGCAGTTTTCTAAGATTTTTGAGGTTGGTGGTTTAGAATTAAATAAAAAAACCCTTAACATCATAATGAGAGGTGGGCTTTTATCAAATATTTTAAAACAATTCTAGATTATCGAGCAATACCTGAAAACAAAAGTACGGTGAAGCTTCAATAAATATAATTTTCTTATCTTCATTTTTGATAATCTTGGTACCATTAAAAAAATCTATTTGGTACCGTTGCTCCTTTGAAAATCCTGACAATATTGTATTTATTTCTTCTGCTACTCTTTTTTCTACATCAGGTGTATTTCTATTTAATTTAAGCGGATAAATGGCTGCTGGTTCGTTTTCTAAACCATTTTTGAATACTCCTACAAGAGGAGTATAATCAATTACACTTTTTACGTATACTGCAACTATTATTGTAATCATTTTATTTATATTAAATTTTTTTGCAATATTGCCCTATAGAAACCAGTAACTGACGTCCAGAGAGCAATATGCAAAAGAAAATAAACAATATGTTAAAGAACTACTATTTTTATATCGTAGCACGGCTAAGTATGTTTGTCAACTAATGCTCCCCATAGTAGATAAGTTTCGAACGGAGCTCGTACGCCCGAGAAAGGTTAATCTATTCGTCGCCGTACTGCTCTTTTCTTTCGCTCTTTATAATATCTGAAGCTCGCACCTGAGCCTCTTCAAAACTTAAGTCACTATCTCCTTTTATTCTCAAAGCTAATGCATCTCGTTCAAACTCAGCAATCTCACTTTTATAATCTTCTAACCCTTCTTCTGTACCTAAACGACCCTTTGGTTTTTCACCTTTAGGAAATTTAAATTTCTCTTGAATATATTGAGCTAGATCACGCCCTCTTAGACCTTTATCTAAAGCATCACTAATAGCTAAATACAACTCTTGATTATTTTCTATATTAATCTTCTCAAGATATGTAACACCTATCGCTTCAGCATCAACTTGTGGCTGATCATTTAATTCAACGACACCATGCTTTGATCCTACATTATCAGTAAGTACTAATACTGGCTTTCCTTCGTCAATAATTCTTTTTAATTCTGGTAATAGACTGTTTGCAATTCCTCCACCAGCGTTAGTGAAAAGGACCAAAGCGTCAGACTTTTGTGCAACTGCATCTAAAATCTTAGTATTCATGCCTGGAAAAAGATTGACCCCAACAACCTGCTTACCAATTTGTTTAAACATTTTATTCTCATTCATATATAAAAGTATACCATGTAGTAAATATACAAAACAAAAACCACACGGAGGTGGCTTTTGTTTTGTATGCACTTCGTGATCGCACGAGGAGTATTTACTACAACACACCTCGTGCACGATACCAATTGCTCGCAGGGCTAAACTGAGAGCAATTCGAACATTTTTATAAAGCGAGAGGCTTTTCTGACTCTTCGTCTTTTTTCTCAATTTCCCAATTATCTAAATTAATTGAGTTAGCTCCTTTCTCTATCTCTTTTATATATTTTGCCAAACCTTCTTTGGTTGAGAAATCAATTAAGTAATATTTACCTAGGCCACGACTTATTTTAGACACTTTTATGTTAGAGTCTGTATTTTTATTCTCTAAAAATATATTTGACAATACAACAGAAGTGTCTAAGGAGCCAGAGTAAGCCTTGTCCTCGTATGTTGGTGAGTCAAAAATAGTTGAGTGCTGAATAAAATCATGCTCTTTTACCTTTAGGTCACCGTCATATGATGCACTAAAAAATTGATTGGAAAATACTACCAATGGAACAAATATTCTTCGTTCTTTTTTTGAGGAGTTTTTATGAGCGTAATCAATTAATGCTTTTGGAAGTTTCATTAAACATTCTCTTATAGATAGTTCATTTAAATTCTTAGTGCCTTTTCTTGTTATTATCGCATTTTGAGCTATAGAAATATTTTTACTTAAAATGTGCGTATTATCAAAAACCCCTGTCTCGTCTATCCTCTTTTCATAGGGTAGTTCTGGAGAGTATTTTACATATTGATAATATATAGGTGGTCTCTGGTCACTACAGATAAACACCCAGTCTTTGTCGTTGCTTTGTTTGCATTCAATGATGAGACTAAGCTCAATTTCATTTACTTTTTTGGTAGCAATTAAATCAATCTCTCTATTTTTTTCATTTTCATAATCAAAAAAGAGCTCATTTACTTTTACAGAATAACCCTTACTTTTCAAATAGTCTGCAACCTCCATTTCTAAAACAAAACCTGTTAATTTTAAAAAACCTGCGACTTCAGAAATCTTGGTTTTTGGCCTCTTAGTTATCTTTTTATTCATTGTTTAATTATATAGGAAACCTATAATCTTTGCATACGAACAAGAATTGGTTAGAACCTAAAAGTATCGTTACACTATAAGGCTTAAAGCAGTATTTATGCCGTAAAAGCATTCTCATTCCTAGTTTCTTTAAGTAGAATATCCGGGTTAGGTATATGTATAAGATATAGGTCAAGATAATCTGTCTGCAATCTTTTAAGACTTGCCTTACACGAACTTATAACATCTTCGTACTCAAGGTTTTGAGGACTTACCTTTGGGGTTACAAAAAGATTTGACCTTTCGTAACCCACCAAAAATTTTCCTAGTATTTCTTCGCTATAACCATCTGCGTACATATCAGCAGTATCAAAACGAGCAACACCAAGTTCCAAACCCTAGAGCTTCTATTTCAAAACCATTTTCTAGTTTTTTTATTGTATTCATATTTTAAGTCTACCAAATATCCTGTTTCCAATCAATCTCATTGAGTTCCTGCGGATTAGCAGAATCTAGACTTTTTTGTAGTAAATCTATACATATTTTTTCCCATGATTTCATGTAGGAATTATAGCATATGTATTACATAAGCGTTACATAGAAATAACCTTTATAAGCTGGGTTTGGTGGCTTATAATAGCCATAATCTATTATGATCATTACATAAGAAATACTGTATATTTATCCCACATTTCTTATGTTCACCCACATATTAATTCCTCAACCCCTGCACAAGAGCAAATGCGACTGCTTGAAATTGAAATGGCAGATCATACTAAAGCTAGTACCCCTTAACTGGCCCCCCGTTCAGAACTCTAAATTGGGTTAAAATTAAAAGCGATATGGAGTTTTCAAAGGTTTTTGAGGTGTTTACAAGCCTGGTGTTTCAGAAATAAAGTGGTTAGTTATTATTTGCTTTTTACATAAAAAATGCTTTATAATTATTAATGCGTATTATATGACAGAAAATAAAATAAAATATGAAAGAAAATAAAGAACATTCAAGACCTCGACTAGGCAAACTCATTAGTAAATATTTAGTTTTTGTTGGGATGTTTATTGGCGCAGGATTCATTTCAGGAAGTATTGTTCACTTGGGTGAAGGAATAAATCCTTGGGATATTTCAATTCTTGTAATTGGGGTAATGCTCTTTCTTGCTAGTACATCGATACAAGAATTTGTTTTTAATAAGAGAAGTATTAAAGAGTCTGGAATATTAAAATTTCTTCTCTACTCACTCGTTTTATCATTAGGAGTAGGAATGGCAAGTGGTGGTACTCAGCATTTCATAGACACTCCTGGATATTCTTCATATTTGATACCTATTGGTTTAGGGTTAGGAATGATTGCTTTTTTTTTGAAAGAAAAAGAAGTATTTACCGCTAAAAAATGGTTACAAATGATTCTTATTATTATTGTCATTTCTATTTCTTCGATATGGCTTTTAGGTCAAATTGGAGATATTTTACCTGAATCTTTGTTGCAGAATCAAGGACACGATCATAATTCTCACGCTCACTAATTTATAGGTAGTTTTTATTATTTACAATAAAAACTACCTCATAGATTCAAATGTTCAATTTGGACTAGAAAAATACTCTTATAGAATAATAAGGTTATTTTTGTTGCTCGCCCTGTTGGATATGTTCAGAAATCTGCATTGGATTAATATTAAAAGTGGCACTGGGTCTAGACCCAAAAGATGAAATAAAGGTTGACGATATTGATATACGAAATTATGTTAAATATATCTTTGAAGAGAGAACTGATGTCGAGAAAAGGGAACTGGTGGGATGTTTTAAGAGTAAGCTAAAAATAGCAAACAAGTCCGAATCATTCTGACGGTTATTTAAATTTCAAACAATAAACCATTACTGTATATGGGTTTATTGAGCGCAATAATACTTGACATTATAATGTATATGTGATACTATTGATATAAACATTAGAACTTTGAAATATTTTTAGTTGGTTACAAAAGGTGCTTTCGGCAGTTTTTGTAACCAACTAATCTACATATCATGAAAAAAATCGTAACAGTAGTACTCGCAATTCTAATTATCACTATCATTGGAACAGAGGTCGTTTGGCCACACATCCAAAAAATACAGTCCGAGAAAGAAGCTCAGATTGAAACCGAGAGGATCAAAGGTATTGTTGCTAAAGGAGACTCTGTTGTTATGCTTTCTTTTATAAAAGGTGACAGCGCTCTGTTAAACTTGGCAAAAGAAGCCGCACATGGCTATGTCAGTCAAAACATTCTCCCTCGTTTTTTTACTTCAAACATCAGGTTTGATGAAGGGGTAGATTCTACTGATCAGAAGATGGTTCTAGCTTTCCAGGTAATGGAAAAGGATGAAGGAGTTAAAGCTCTTGCTAAATCTCTTTATGAAGATCAGACATTCGACCGATATAAAAGGAATGGCGGTGGAGGTGGTGGAGACTGGTGGAATATGCATGTATCAGTATTGCTTAGCTTCCTGTCAGATGATGTCAGACAGGAAATAAGGAGTCTCGCATTGAATGCAAGCGATGATCCATACTGGATGTATCGTTATGTTTCCAAAGAAAAATTCAGGGAAATGCTTGAAGATGGTCAGTTCGATCAGGAAAAAACCATGGGTTTTATCCTGAGCACGTCTGAAATGACATTAGCTACTCAGATCGCTGAGAAACTCGAAGATTCAACTATTCTCTCCCTTAACTTGGGTCGTCTTATTTCAAAAGAAAGGCTGGCTAAAATTCTACGAGACTTACCACTGAATCAGGCACATGATTTCCTTTTATCTTCTGGGATGCCTAAGGAGGATATACATAAACTGGTTTCTTCTAGAATATCAGAGACCAATGGATATGACTTACTTCGCTACTTTGCATACGACTATCTCACAGAGGTAGAAGTTAATGCTAGAATTAAACATATGTCAACATCTAAGTTGGTTGAAGATTTTCCACTACGTGGTAATTTTTATGTCTGGAGTTTTTCTTTTGATGTATTCGCAAGGCATGTTGTTCATTCAGTGAGAAATACTAATGACTACATACTGGCTGTTGAATTCTTCCAGAATATCACAGGATCTGAAAAAAGTGAAAAGCTCTGGCTTGAAACTTTAAGAAAAGAATCGACTATTTGATTTTTTCAACCTTTATTTTATAAAAGGGGTATCCATCGCGGTACCCCTTTTTTGTTTTCTATTTTTAAATATTTTCTATTACACTAAAATGAAGACCTACCCCAACTTCTTTATCCTGTAAACGATCAGGTTGTTTACTAGTATCACTTATTATTTCATTAATATATCCCTCTTTCATAAATATAGTATATCAAAGATTTTAACCTGTGTCCTCTTCATATAGAAAAAACTTTTTTACTGAACAAGTTCAGAACTGAAAATTGAAACAGAGTTAAAGTGATTTGTAATTTGGTGATATTTTAGAAATATCTTCTACGATATGACTCCAGAAATTGTAATTGGGTTGAAATTAAAATCGATATAGAGTTTTTAAAGGTTTTTGAGGTGTTTTTGAATTTGGGGGTTTAGGGTTAAATAAAAAAACCAACCTAATAAAGGTTGGTCTTAGTGGTGCTATTTAAAAGTATTATTTTATCAGTTTTAAAATCTTTCTAGATAAACTTACTTGCTCATTTGTAAGACTAACTTGGAAAAGCTTTACATTACACTGCATACGATTATCAAAACCTTGGTATACATTTCCATTCACTTCTTGTCTGAAAAGAGGTAAGATACCAAAACCAACAAGTGATAAACTGTGATTATCAAACAATATCTTTTTACTTTTGCTATCTTTAAGCATTTTTTGTAAAAGTGGTTTAATAATCCATTCAATATTACTGCTGTGATGGTCTATGTGCTTATTGCATCCATAAAAATGCAGGAGGTTTTTAGTATCTCTGTATAAATACAATAACCAATTTTGGCTTTTATACCACAAAAGAATATCGCTTATACCCTGAGAGTTAATTAGTTGATAGAATAATCTTAGAATGTTTGAATTGACTTGACTAAATCTTTTACTGTCTATTTTTTCAAAATCAATGCATCTTCTATTTTTTAAGTGGTTGGCTACAAAAATTCTTGGGATAATTTTCTCAAAGTCCTGAGTTGTCTGAGTTTTATTTAATACTTCCATTTTTGTTTAATTTAATTGGTTATCACAAAAGCCAACAGCTCCTCTGATAACCAATCAAATACAATGTGAAAGAATGAAAAGTACATAATGTATTAGGACACCCCTTCATCTAATATAGAGATATATGAAAACAAAGAGATTTAGATATTTGTCAGACGAAGAACGCTCCGAAATAGAGATATTAAGAAATAAGGGATATTCAATACGAAGCATTGCCCAGGTATTAGGGCGAAGCCCTAATACCATCAGCTATGAAATCAAGAGGTGTCCTTTTGGATACAGAGCATCGTTGGGTAAACAATATGCGCGTACTTCGTTAAAGAATAGACGATTTCAATGGAGGAAACTGAACCAATATACAAAACTACAAGAGTACGTCGTTCAAGGACTCAAGAGTGGCTGGAATCCTCATGAGATAGCAGGAAGATTAAAGTATGAAGAGAAAGGAAGGTCTGTTTCATCGGTAACGATATATAAATGGATATGCACTGATGTACGAGCTGAAAGATATAAGAGATACTTGTATATGTTTAGATTTAAAAGAAAAAGACACAAGAAACGAGGATTACATGGACGTATACAGCACATGACAAGTATTCACGACAGAAAGAAGGTTGGTGTTGGTACATGGGAGACTGATCTGGTGGTATCAAACAGAGGTGGCAATGGAGCGCTTTCAACAAGCAACGAGCGTATCTCTCGATATTTAGTAGCAGACTATGTACCTAATCAAACAGCTTTAAGTAAACAAAAAACTCTCCATCGGTTAGAAAAAGAGTTTCTTGTCAAAAGTATTACTTTTGATCGCGGGCATGAAAACTCACGACACTATGAGTGTATCAGTAAAACATACTTTTGTGATGCATATAGTAGTTGGCAACGTGGTGCTAATGAAAATCAGAACAAATCATTGCGAAGATACTTTCCAAAAGGTACTGATTTCTCACAGGTGTCACCTGTGAGAATACAAGCAATGGTAAAGAGGATAAATGAAAAACCAAGAAAGGTTCTTGGTTTTAGGACAGCCACAGAGGTGGCTCGAGAGTTGGGTATTATTAACAGTGTCCTAATAGAGGGTTGACTTTAGGTTTTAGTAATTTCTCTTATATTACTTAGTTTTTAGTTTATGTCAACATAACAAAAACCCTTTGTTACTAAAGGGTTTTTGTCGACAATCTTGTGGACCCGACAGGACTCGCCCACTCTCGTGAATATGTTCTGCAAACATATCTCATTCCATTGGCAGCTTTGCACTAATTCACAATGGTCACTCTATTCCCTTGTTCATTGAGCCCACTCGGCTACACCTCGGTTCGAGCCCTATTGGTATCTCATAAACGAAAAACCACCACATAGATATGTGATGGTTTAACGTTTTGTGGACATCGTCACTGAGAGTTGGAACCAAATAACAGAGTGGCTTACAGCTTCATATTCCCTGTTGAGCTCTGAGTCAGTCATGGAATTAGCTTAATCTTTGTAATGTATTAAACACATATAGGGATATAAATCATATGAAATAATGAAAGTGGTTTAGGAAGAGGTGGTTAGATTGGTGGGGATCGGAGATGAAGAAATAAAAAAGGCACCGCAGATATTGCGATGCCTCTAAAAATTTAATTAACTAAGTCAAGATTTCAAGATTTAAATGACTTAACCAATTCAATAATACTTGAAGGTTGTAGCACTTGCTTAACCTCACCGGCATTATACCAGACTTCCGATGCAATCATTTCGTTATCGCGAAACTCTGGTCCAACCACAAACAACGATTCTCGCTCTGTTTCAGGTTTTGTCATTTGATCAACAATGTGAGCGATAACATTGGCTGAAGAGTAGTCAAAATCAAACACTCCATGAGATATCGAATCCATTCCAACTTCTGCGGCTTCAGCAACATAAGGGATATCCATAATGTACTTATTTCCCTTTATAGCATCCTCCATTTTTAACATAAAATCATCATAGCTTGTTCGAGACGATAATATATGAAGGCAATATACACCCTCGGAATCACGCAAGTGAACAATAGCACCAGTCTCGGTTGTCGGGCTAGAATATCCGCCTATCACGCCTGCTAATGACAAGCTTCCGATAGCATAATCTCCCTCAGCCTCTAAATCAAGTGTGAGTTTTTGACCATTAACAATTTGAATCGCGACTGGAACACCGTGTCGTGAAGCTCCCACATGTGCATGACCGTTAGAGAAGTTTTTTCTATAGAAGATTTGCGAAAGACGCAAAGAATCATTATAATCTTCTACATCTAAATTATTGTACCACATAGATTCTAAATGTACAAGCCCTATGATTCCAATCACACAAAGGAGAGCAAGGAGAGCAAATACTCCTATACCGCCAATGAAAAAGGAACCTGCATAAAGCCCGCAAATAATGGTTACATAAAAAACAATCCAAAATTTCTTTTGTTTGTCTGACATCTCCCTTGGCGCTGCAATAATATTGCTAAAGTTATCATTTGGCTCTGCAATAGAGTTAGCATTTTTTTGACGCTTAGCGAACCATCCGCTTAATGACGACATATCTACTTCTTGCATTTTATTTGTTTTTATAGGCTTTCGCCTGGTTTGTACTAAATTTCAGTTATATCTTAGCATACTAAGTTGTAAATGTCAAGCTTCTTAACATATTATGGTTATTAAATATTCTTTCTATTTCTACGTTTTCTGGCCTTGACTATACTCTTGTAAAACATCTCCTCGATACACTACTTTAAAAGTAGGCTTACCTTCTTGAAGTGAAACTTTTACTGATGTAACACTAGTATCTTCTGTGGGAGCATGAACTTTTGCACTATATGCTTTTGATATCTCTTGTGCAATACCACCCTCTTGCCCAGTAGAACAAGACACCATAAGTATTTCTGGGTCTTCTATAAGATATTCTTTAATTCTGGCAACACCTTTTCCCTGTATATCTGAGCTGTTTACTTCTGTGCTAAAATTTGTTGAAAATCCATCTTTATAACCATGTGCACCAAGCATTAAATAAGAAATCTTATTTTTATCACCATACTTAGAATTAAGACTCGCGAACCTTTTCATCAGACTATACCGTGAATTAAACTCTGATATGCGTATATGTAAACCATGTTCTTTTGTTTGTTCAAAGATGGATTGAATAACAGCTTCTTTTTGATCAAAAGACTGGTTATGGTCATCGTTTGTAAACATTATTGCACCATATGGAACATCATTGTTCTTATTATCAAACTGGTCAATTAATACTTCATTTGGGTAGCGACGAAATTCTTTTATTCCATATTCTTCTAAAAGAGTTTTAACTATTCCTGACCGTTGTTCCTCAAGTCTTTCCATTACCGTAATGTTCATATTTAAATTATTATCAGCACGACTTCTAAATACTGGGTATAAATCCCAAGCCTTTTGTACATCGGACAAATGTATAGAAAATTTTTCAAAAAGATACTTATCAATTTTTGTAGTTACAATATCAGCAACTTCTTTTGAGTAGGAGAAGAAAAATGCATCTATATTAGACCAACTACTATTTTTAATATACGTCTCAGCCTTTTGTTCTAAGCCCTTGAGAAAAGAATCTCTATGTGAACTCTCTAGAGTAATTTTAACTAAACTTTTATTTTTAAGAATTTTATAGCCTTCGAATGATGGCCCCTGAGAGACCACAAAATTGGCAATGATATCCTTTACATCTTGTGTTAACCCATCAGGGTACGTCTCAGCGGTTTTATTAATCAATTTTAAAAGCCAAATGTCTGTAACATCTTTTACAAGTTCTTCATTTTTCATAAGATCGACCAATCCTTTAAGAGTTGCAGCAGCAACATCAATAGTAAAACCATCAGCACCAATAAGTGTATTCTCATTATAATTAATACCACTCTTAGAGACTGGATCATCTAAATAATGCAATAATGCTAAAGAAAGATCTTTAGAAAACCTCTTATCACTCAACCCAATAGCAACATTCTCTGATTTAAAACTAGAAACTATTTTTTGTTCTTCAACTTTTTGATCAACGTCATCTTTTTTGTTTTCATTTAAACTGCGTTTTTTAACGTAAAACTCCCGTATAAACCTCAAAGGATTAATGACTGTCTCTCCTAAGATCTTTTTTGCTTGACCTACCACTTCCTTATCTATTTTTTCATGCTGGGTTTGAGTGTCTTCGTAAAGCTTTTCTTGTACTTTTGACGCATCCTTTTTTAATTCTTGTCGACTACCTAAATTTATTACATCCTTAAGCCGATTAGGCAGTGATTCAGACTTCTGCAACATATCATCACGTTCTTGCCGTTTCTGTTTTATATCAGATAAAAGTTCAGCTCTTTTTTTATTTTCAATATTAGAAAGTTGCTGATCTTCTGTATCAACTAGGTTTGATATTTTACCTGGCTCAAATTCACTCATGAAATAGTATTATTTAGCATATTTACTTATTGCATCATCAAGGTGCTTTTCAGCCTCTTGCACCTTATCAAGCATCTCTTGCTTGTCTTTTGAAAATTTTTGAGATTCTTTTTCCTCAGCTTCCTTTCTCATTATGTCTAGTAAATTACCTAGAGTCATCCCCGAAGCTAACTCTTCACGGTGTTGTTCATAAAACTCCGTCTGTTTTTTAGAGTTATACTGTGAATCTCCTAATTTTTCAAAATAAGAATACAGTGGAGGAAATGCTTCGTTGGTGTCAATATTTCTTTCTCTACTTTTTGCATTCAATTGTTGCTCTAGATTATCTCTTGTTGTTTTCAACTGATCAACTTGTGATTGATGCTTATCTTTTCCAAACCATGGTTTTTTATCTTTCTCTGTATTATATTCGCTATCAGCTGTACGCAATTCTTGCTCAAGATCTTTTACTGCCTGATCAAGATCCTTATTATGTTGATCAATTTCATTAAGCTTCCCTTCAAATTGTACACTATTATCAACAAGTACCACTGCATTACCTAACTTATCATTAAGCTTTGTATCCAAAGACATGGCTTCATATCTTGCTTCTTTAGCATTATTTTTGTTTCGTTCAAAGCTTTCTTTTTGACTTTTTACTTTACTAAAGTGGTCAATATCTTGAAATTCACTAAGTGCATCAGGTCCACCCAACAATTTATGCTCGATTGCTAAATCTATCACCTCCATAGCTTGTTTCTGTTGTTGGTTAATCTGCAGTTCTTTTTCTTTTAGAGCCCTTTGAACCTCAGCAAGACTATTGGGTTTATTAAGACCAGCTGACTCAAGAAACCGTCCACCTTTACCAAAGTACTGAGAAGCAAAACTTGATTGTATTAGCCGAATAGTATCGTCTTGATAACGCGGGCTTTGGTTTTTTACAGCTTCCATATCTTTTGTAAGACTTTCTACTAGTTCACGCTCAGTATTAAAATATTTATTTACATCTTGACCATACTCATCAACTAAAACAGATTTTATTTGATCACGATCAAATTCATCATAGAGCTTAGCAACATCTTTTTCTAGCCACTGTTTACCAATTTTTTTCAAAGACTCCATACCATCAAACTCGAGTGGTCTGATCGTAATACGATTCTCATTTAATTTTTCTTTAATAGCATTTTTTATTTCTTCTATTTTTTCCTTCTCTCCTTCTGGTGTCTGATGAAATAATTCCTTTTTCTGAGACTCTAATTCAGCTAAGCGACTTTCATTTTTATTAATTTTTTCTTCGAGCGCTTTTTTATTCTCTTGCAGAGCAGTAATCTCAAGCGAGTCATCTCCAAATACACTCTCTCGCTCTTCGGCATCAAGACCCTCTAACAAATCTTCGTTCTGTAAATCGGTCACAGACCCTCTAACAACCTCGAATTTTTCTTCGATGTTCTGAGTTGCTTGTTCAAGATCTTTTCTTAATTGCTCTTGTTCTTTACCAAGAGAATCTATGGTAACTTCTACTTCTTGAAGATTGTTTTGAACATTTTCTGCCTTCTTTGATTCGTCTTCCTTTTTTTGTTCAGCTTCCTGTTGTTCTCTTTCTTTTTTCTGTGCTATTAAATCTTTCGCCTTGTCAGCTGAATTAAGTTGTTGTCCAGGATTCTTATCAGGCATTTTCATGTTCATATTTTTTGTTGTTAGATTACTTTTAAAAAACTCATCTATAATTGTAACAATAAATAAATTTTATATTTATATTATATCATCTACATGATGTTATGTCAACAAATACGAACCCATACTATAGACGCCATGAAGCTTTTAAAACTGAATCCTTACAAGAAAGCTTTTATTCAATCTACGATTGGAATCGCTTTATATTTCTTTTTTCTGTATAACGCTAGAAATATAGACGTTACAGCATCTCCCGTAGGTTACGCTATGGCCTTCAGTGTTGATGGTCTTTATCTCGACCGGTCTGGCCAGAGTTGCATTCTTTGCAAAAGAACGTCCAGCACCGATAAGAATCTTCATAACTCTCTTTGGAGTAATTACAGCAAGTATCTTTTCAGTTTTTGCTTATAAGGCATGGAAATCATTGCTTGGATCACCAGAGACTGTTCTTGATTTTGTTACAACTTCAACTGATATAAACGAACAGCTATGGGTTACTATTCCAATAATGGTGCTCATTTTAATCATCAAGAGGGAAAAATATTGATGAGCAAGAAACAACAATTGAACGGCACCTCAGTAATGAGTGCCTTTTTAATTTGAAATAATAATTCTCGAACCCCTACCAGATTCATATAAAAAACCCTTACGCAATCGGGTTTTTTAAAAGCTCGCAGGACTTAGGAGGGTTCGAACCTATATTTGTTAATTATCAAATATATATAAAGACCTATCTGGGATATATTTATTAAACAACTCTTCTAGAAATCCTTCATTCTTTAGTCTTTTAATCTCTGTATCAAAGAATACCTTAAGCTCTTTCTCGCTCTCTCGAAAGATATAACTATTGTCATAGACTCTTACAGGTTCATCAGATGCTTTAACAGCTTTATGTGTAGAAGTATCGTTAAACAACTTAGCTGTTCCTTGTTCAGTAAATGTCACATCTGCTCGACCAGTAACAACAAACTCGAGTAGCTTCTTTGTATCTGTAAGCTGCTCAATATAGACATTCTCTCTAGAAGAGTAATCTTTAGCAATTGAGTCTGAGATATCATTCTCCTTAACAGCAATTCGTAATGGCTCCCTACTTAAAACATCAGGTTCTTTCTCTCTCTTCCACATATACACCTCACTCTTATATAGAGGTTCTGAGAACAATGCACTTTCTTTACGTTCTTCAGTAGGCCAAACAGTACTAGCAAAAATATCAAATCGCCTCTCACTTAAAGCAGATACTATTGCTCCATATCCAATCTCTTCTGTCCAAATAACTTTAAATTTATTATCACTAGCGATCTTTTCAAGTAAGTCATGAAAAATACCTTTCTTTTTTCCTTCCTCAATAATAAAAGCTGGGTCGTATTCTGTATAACCAGTATAAATTAAACCAGTCCTCTTAATCCTTTCAAGTGCGCTTTCATTTTCACTTAAATCAATATCTTGTACTAACGGGATAAACATCTCTTCTGGATGTTCCAATAAACGAAAGCCCAGGTATTCACGCTTATCGACTCCATCATAAACACCTGAAATATAATCTTCATAAACAGGCCAATTATTGTGATATACATACGTAATATGTTTTTGTTTAAGAAGTTCTGGTGCAAACTCTAAAAACGCAAACTCGGAGAGAAGATAATGTACTGCAATATTTACAGCTGAATCCATGTCTTCAATCTTATTTCGTGAAGATTCTAAAACTAAACGAGTTGTATCATTGCAAACATTTCTAAAAGACTCGTTTTCATTATATAGAGCTTCCACACTACTATAGGTATCTTGATATAGTTTATTCGGTTCAACTAGAGTTTCCCAGTCTAAAATATGTACTCTATTTTTATCAATATTAGTTCGTTCCAGTACTCTAATTACTCTATTTTTCAATTGATTACTATTACGTATTGCTTTATCGGTACGTGCCCTATTTTTTGGATAACCCAATGCAACATACGTTGATATGGCTGGAATATCCGCTATCATAATTGTCACTTCGGTATATTTTTCAAGTAAATTATTTAAGAGAAATTCAATCTTATCTTCTTTGAAATAACTATTGCCTGGACTCATTCCAATAACAGGGTGTGTGTCGTGTATCATGCGAGTCAGTATACCAAAAGTTCTAATCTCTGTCCTCCTCATATAAAAAACCCTTACGCAATCGGGTTTTTTAAAAGCTCCCTCTGTTGGACGACTTATTTTACTTATGAGTGTTAACGAATGAGAAAAATAGAAGTACTCTTTTGGTGCAAGTTTCGAACTGCTAATTGGGTGAAGATTAAAAAAGAAGTAGGGGAGGGGTCATATTTCTGGAGTGCTTCTAAATTTTGAATTTCAGAACTGGGCAAATAAAAAGAACCCCGACCTAGGTCGGGGCTCTCTAAACCCTTGATTAAGAGCTTAGTTTATATTTGCCCACACCAAGTTTTTTTAGAAATTGGAAATGAGCCACAACTGCAGCCCACCAAGTTTCGTATGAATAATAAGGAATACCAAATTCAAGACAAAACGGACGCACTATTTTTCTTGATAGTGCAGGATAGTGAACATGGTTTATTCGTGGGAACAAGTGATGTTCAATTTGGTAATTCAAACCACCAAACGCCCAAGTAACCCATTTAATTCTCATCCCAAAATTCACTGTTGTTTCCAGTGCGTGGGTAACAGGATCACTGACCGTTGCCTTACCTTCGTTTTTGGAAGTTGAGACAAACTTTGTCTTTTCGATTACATGAGCAGGCTGAAAAACAAGTGTTGTCAGCAATCCCGCTAACAACTGAGCCAAAACAAGTCCACCAACAATCCACATAAAGTGAACATCTACAAAATAAATTGGTGTCACCAAAAAAATAAGGATAAACAGAAGTTTTCCAGCACTAGCAAACGCTACCGCCTTTAAGTACTGCTTTCTTGTGATTAACGGTCTTCCATTGATTTCTTTTGTCTTATACCTTTTTAATCTCTCGAAATCAGAGGCAATCACCCATGATATGTAGGCAAGAGGATAGAGTAAGAGAGCGTACCAATGTTGAAACTTGTGGTGTTCTTTCCACTCTCCGTATGGTGACATACGAAAAATTTTTCTCCCTTCAGGATCCTCATCCTTGTCTTGGATGTTAGTCCAGGTGTGGTGTAGTCGATTGTGCTTTACCTCCCAAGCCTTTTGGCTTATGGCAAGTGTTAGACAGCTATATGCTGACATCACTTTGTTGACAATCTTGTTGTCAGAAAGCGAACCATGGACCGCATCGTGCATTTCGTTGAGCCCCTTCCCCCAAATACCCATAGCCGTAAAGATAATTACTATTATCCATACACCAAAGTTTAATGGTAGGACACCTGTAATCAAAAAAACGAGAGGTCCGTACATGCAAATATTCCAGAATAGTATTTTGACCCAAGAGGTCCAATTTCCTTTTCGGCTAAGCTTATTCTCTTCAAAATAAAGACCAACACGCTTGTTGAGATCTTTTTGCAAGTTACTCGTAGCAAATTTTATTTCTTGATGCATGGTTTACTTTTTTAAAAGTTCAAATTTCTTTATTTTATTGTAACATTAAAAATATTATTTGTACACACATTGTATTTATGAGTAGAATTTTTATAATCATGCAGATGTTTTAAATTACGATAACAAAAGCGTTAAAATGGGTTGATGAAAAGTTTTAAGTAAGAAAAGTCAGGGCTTTTGAGGTGTTTATGTAAAAAGGTGACTGAACCTATTTATTCCAGAAATTTTTAATTAATTACCATATATGTCTACATAATAAAAACCACCTTTCGGTGATTTTTATCCTTACTTATATAGTGCGAAATAGAAATTAATTACTTAATCCATCAGGTCCACAACTCCCATTAACAGCACTTCTTGTAAATGGTCCTACAATCCCATCAATAACAAGAAGTGGTGCTGGTTTTAGAATATCGTTTAAAGCAGCTTGAAGTCTTTCAACCCCTCTCTTTGTTAGTGGTCCAAAGAATCCATCTACTGGTCCTGCTGCTTGGTTGTATTCTTGTGCAAGAATACGGTTGATGTGTGCTTGTAGTAGGTGCACTTCAGTTACATTTCCATTATTGTATGTACTGTAGGTACCATCTGCGTCTCCTTGTTTCATATTGTCAGAGATTATTTGGTCTGCTGAGCATTGTCCTGAGTTTAGGATGTTTTGTGGTGAGTTGTTTGAAGGTGTAGGAGTGGTAGTTTCTTGTTGATCTTCTTCTGCGTAATAATCCGAGAAAGCTTGTTGTGCTTTAGCTCGAGATTCGGGAGTTGATGAAGATGAACGGCGTCGTACCTGCTCTACTATTGGTGCAATAGTTGCTACGGCACTGAATGGTGATGTCGCTCCAAAAGTAGAAGTTGTCGCTTGATTACGTTCCGTTGCTGTTGCAGAAATGTAGTCTCCTATGGTTACGTCAAGTGTTTTTGTAAAAGTTTCTTGACCTCCACCTGTGTGCGTAATGTCTTGGTAGTCGAGGAAAGTTTCACCTTCTCCGTAGTCTGTAAGTACTGAGTTTTGGAAGAATTCTATACGGTAGTCTCCTGCTGGTACGTCGAGGACGTATTGAATGTTGGTTGTTGTAGTATTTGTTTCGTATGAAGTGAACTCTGGGTAGTTGAGGAGGTGGTTGAGGTTGTTACGTGCGTCGATGCCTGCGTTAGGTCCTTCGTCTGTGTCGAAGGCGTCGTTGGGGGTATTATTAAAAAAGTCAGGTTCAAAGTCTCCTGTGGTGTCAGCCATAAATCCAATTGATTGACGGCCAGTATCATATATACTATTTCCTAGAATAGAAATATTTTCTAAAGCAGTTGGAACTCGGAGACTAAACAATAGTATTGTAGGAAATTCTTCTTCAGAAAATGAAAATCCTCCAACAATAATATTACCTTCACCAGATGATGTACCTCCAATAAGCGTATCTGTGACACCACCGAATGCAAAAATTCCTGGACCATTATTTATTAATGTAGTTACTCCATCAGCTGCTACACCAATGTAGTTTCCTTGAATAGTGATATTTTCTGAAGGTTCAAAGGTATCTCGATTAGGATAAATCACTATACCACCACCAGAATTTTCATGATCATTACCTGAAATGATGTTACGTTCTGATTCTTGATCTCCACCAACTACAACACCTGTAACTCCTGACAAGCTTAACGCAGGTTCTTCTCTGCCGAGAAGAACACTCTTTCCGTTACTATCTGCCAACATTCCAGTTTCATCAGTTCCTATTAAGTTTCCTTGAATAGTAGCATTTGTTACTGCCTCTAAACTTAACCCTGGTCCACCATTTCCTGAAAAGAGATTGCCAAGTACAGAAACAGTATCACCTTCTGATACGACAAGACCACCATAACCATTATCAATTGAAGTATTATCTATAATTTCTACATCACTACTACTTACTATCATTACACCAAAAAATTCAGCACCAGATTGTATATTATTTGTAAATGTTAAACCTGTGATTCCGTTCAATTCGACACCTTGATTGTCAGAGGTGAAGATATTATTATCTATAAGAAAATTCGTACTTAGACTCGTAGGGTCTTCAGCGCAGTTTGTTGGACCACAAACATTAATACCTGTACCGCCTGAAAATTCTGGAAAATTTGGCCCTACACCACGACCGAACCAGTTATTTTGAATTGTTAGAGTATCGATAGTATCAAGGAAAATAACAGCTGAAAATTCATCAAAATTTGCATGAGCAAAAATATTTGTATCAGCAAGGTTCGGTCCTCCAATTGTAATATTGCTTGAGTCCATAAAACTTACTTGATCCTTAACATTTGCAGTAGAGATTGTACCAGTAGCATCTATACCGATATTTGAACAACGAAGTGTAAAGTTATCAATAGGTACTCCAAAAGAATTAAAAATATTTTGATCAGTAGTGTCAGAAGACATGCTGATACCTTGAATGAGTACACCATTAGCTCCTGTTCCTAAGATAAAAGAAATACCTTGCAACTCAATATTAATGTTACGATCAGAGAGATCGTCTTCTATTCCACAAGAAGCATCAGTACCTTGCGAAAGACCGTCAATAATAATTGGTGATGTAATACTATATACAGCATCCGTTGCTGAAATGATCTCTGTATTATTTGTTATACCAATTGCAAATTCAATAGTATCAGTTCCAAAACCAGCTGCACAATCTGCGTGTGTTTGTGCGTCGTTATTAGCATTTTGTATTGCTTCTTCTAAGTTACATTCTCCGTCGGCAGCAATATCTCCAGTATTTGAAGT
>Ga0209702_10002071_pt1 | contig 36201 bp, 20 predicted proteins | sample FRY01_FD_187210 | JGI IMG/M metagenome (GOLD analysis project Ga0209702, IMG submission 187210) | Freshwater microbial communities from Lake Fryxell liftoff mats and glacier meltwater in Antarctica - FRY-01 (SPAdes) (version 2) | ecosystem: Environmental > Aquatic > Freshwater > Ice > Glacier...
CGCTATTTCACGAAGCGAAAATTTTCGTCCCAACAGAATACGAATCTCGCTTCTCTCTGCTTTAGTTAATTTTTCTCTTTTATTCATACACCCATTTTAGAGTGTCCTAATAGATTACGGAATGAACCCAACTTGAAGAAGAGAACGCGAAGTTGAAGCGACTCGTCGCCGATCTGAGCCTGGACAAGGTGATCTTGCAGGATGTTTTGCGAAAAAAAGTTTGAGGCCCGAGCAGCGCAGAGAGCTGGTCGGGCGAGTGCGCAGCGCATACGACATCTCGCAGCGGCGAGCGTGTTGGTCGCTGCGTGTCAGCAGAACATCGATTCGCTATGAATCCATTCGTCCGCCGCAAGATGATCTTTCGATGCGCATTCGCGAGATCACCGAGGTGCGAACAACATGGGGAAGCAGGCGTGTGCATGTGCTTCTGTTGCGTGAAGGTTGGCGCGTAAATCACAAATGCGTCCGTCGTCTTTATAGGTTGGAAGGGCTTAATTTACGCACAAAAAGGCCTCGTAGGAGAAAGTCGACTGTGCCGCGACAGCTGCGTGCGAAGGCGTCGCGTCGTGACGAGCGATGGAGCATGGATTTCATGAGCGATCAACTTCAAGACGGTCGTCGCATTCGTGTGTTGACGGTGGTGGATCAATACACGCGTGAAGCTGTTGCGATGGAGGTGCGTGGATCGTTCAAGTCGATCGATGTGATCAAGGTGCTCAATCGGCTGTCGAGGTCTCATCGTAAGCCGTCGGTGATTTAAGTCGACAACGGACCAGAGTTTACTTCTGGTGAATTTATTGCGTGGGCCTCTCGAGCCAATGTGAGACTTGATTTCAGTCGGCCAGGTAAGCCAACGGACAACGCGTTCATCGAGTCGTTCAACGCCCGCGTTCGTGCGGAATGTTTAAACGCGAATGTGTTCGAATCGCTTGAAGACGCGAGGAACATCTTGACAAACTGGAGATTGGACTATAATCGTGTTCGTCCACACAGCGCCTTGGGCATGCTGACGCCTAAGGAGTTCGCTGAATCAAGTCAGAGGAATGAGGTCCCGGTTGACCAGATTTTCTCGCGCTGAAGGTGGACCTGAATTGGGGACAAGACCAAGGTCCCGGTTGACCAGATTTTCTCGCGCTGAAAGTGGACCTGAATTGGGGACAAGACCAGTTCGGCTTCGGTGACTCACACTGCTATTGACTTCGAAAGTCTGGCCGAAGTAGCATTCTCCCGTCTCCCAACTGACCTCGTAAACTTCATTGACATAGACCACCAGACCAAGGGCACACCTCGTATGACATGGAAGACGGACCACATCACCGCAGTTCCGAGAAACAAGGAGTCTTGTCTGCCAAAGGCTCCGACCGCAGCATCTCTCTCCAAACTTGACGTCCCAAACGGAACCCTCCGCATTGCGCGCATGCAAGAGCGTTCATTTGTGCTTGGCCCCGGGGGGCGAGGGGTGATCTGGTTTCAGGGTTGCTCCCTTAAGTGCCGCGGATGTATTGCCGCGAGCATGAACGCCGCACCCCCCCTGTTCCTAACTAGCCCCGAGCGCCTATCGGAGTGGTGCTTAGGACTCGAGGAAATCGAGGGTATCACCTTGTCGGGAGGTGATCCGTTCGATCAGCCCCCAGAACAACTTGCTCAATTCCTTGAATTGGTACGGTCAAATTCGATGCTCACCATCCAGGTCTTCACTGGGCGCACACTCAATCAACTTCGCCACCATACCGACCCGTTCGTCGAGCGTTGCCTTTGTGCCATTGACATCCTTATCGACGGTCCATACATCGAGGAACTCAACGACGGTTTGGGCTGGCGCGGTTCAACCAACCAAGTAATCCATGCACTCGGACCACGCGGCCAAAGTGCATCCGAAGGCGCAACGGCACCGAGGCGCGTCGAGTTGGTGGTGAGTGCGGATGGCCGCGCAGCTTTTACTGGAATACCCGCAAAGGGACGAGGAAGATACATCTCGACAATGGCCGAGCTGGGCTTGCATGGTTCCGTCATCACCCACACTACACCCAGGGAAAACTTATGAGCGGAACCAAACAAACGAGCATCCTCTACTCCAAGCGGAGGATCGCCCAGCAGCGACTAAATCCCCTTCTTAAATCTTTCAAAGATGCCCATCTCATCGCGCAAGATGCAAGATTGGGGGCATCGCAACGAGAACTCGAGAGAGCCATCCAGGACCTTCGCGCTGAGCTTCGCCGCTATTCGACATCAGGAGACAAGCGTGCCAAAATGTTCGCGGCCCTGCAAGCAGCCGACGCGACTCTTAGCCGCATCGCCGTCACTTTCGCGCAAAGACCCAGTAGCGCCGAATTCGTATCGTTGAGTAGCGAGATCGACGCATTTCTGCAAGGCAAACTTTTCGGCGATGTCGAATCAACGCGCTCGCGCATGATCCAGATCATCGAGCGCGCCGTACGCGCAGAATCGATGCGCGGCGAAGCAGAGCCCGCTGTGAAGACGATCAACCGCATTCTCTCCACCGCAGACCGCGCGACTGCATCGACCGACGCACACGCGCAAGCCGTGATCTCCTTGCATGAATCGCTTGCCGCGGCCGCGAAGCAAACGGTCGACGCGGAGTCCGAGGCCCAGTCAAAGTTTGACCCCGAGGATGCGCGCCTTGGGGAGCTCGACTCTGTCTCCCACTCCCATGAGATTTCAGTGGCGCACGATTGCATCGCTGCAGGTGACCTTGAGGGTAGTTCCAATCATGTAGAAAAGGCACGGGCAATACGCGTCGAAGCGCAAACCAAAGCCGCTGAGATACATCAGCAGATCGAGATGCGTGAAGAGCTTGCGGCGCATCTCGCGAAGACGCTCGAGCAGCGCAATTACGACCCTTGCCAAGCGTATTATCTGGAGGGTCCGGGCGGCGATGAGCGACCACGCGTGATCTACGCCAACAATCCATCTGGCACGGCACATGTCCGCCTCACGTTATGGCTCGACGGGCGTATGACAGTCGAGGTTGATGGCGTGCCCCAAGGCCAGGAAGAGATCTGCGTCGATATCCTCGAAGCCTTTCGCAAGACCGTTGAAGATAATGGCGACGAGTTTGTGGTTCGCGATCCAGGACTCGCAAGCAAGTTCATAACGCGGCTCATGCCGAAGACTCGTGAGCAAGAGCGACAGCGAGAGCACGAGTAGTGAACCAGCGACTCAATCCACTATTCAGCGATATTGATGGTATGCGTCAGGCGATCGTCACTGGCCCTGCTGCTGGCGATATGTTCTTTGTCGATATCGCAACCGGGGCACTCTCCATGGCGAAGGCGTTCTCCCAAGAGGCGATGCGACGCGGATATGTGTTTATTATTGAGATCGATGAGCTGGGAGCTATGAAGTTCGCCAACGAGGCAAGTGAACGACGCTTTCGTGAAGCCACCGATGAAATCTCGCGGGATCCCTTGGCGGGCAACGCGACTGTCAGGCCCATCCGAAGCACAAATTCCCAGCGCAATGACCAGCCTGCATCCGAAGGCGCTGATGCTCTCATGGCGGCGATCGGTCGGCTCGAACGGGCGCAGCTTCGAATCGAAGAACGATTCTTCATGCACTTCCACAAGTTGGGCGGACTTCTCCATGCTGGAACGATCCCATCGCAACGTGCACAACTCGTATTCGGCGCGGTTGGGCGACTTCTGAGCGCTGGTCACGGTCATGCGTCATCTCGCTTGGTTATCAATCTGCCATTGAATGTGGTCGAAGAGGCACGACAGTTGCTTACCGCTCACGATTTTGGGGCAACTCCTTGGCAAATAGCTGAGATTCCCCTGCCGAACGAGTCGGAAATCGAGCAATTTCTCTCGCGGGCGAAGGACCGTCACAACCTAATCGGCAACGCTAGCGCCACCGCGACCATGCTTGCCCTGCGGGGCTACACGCTTACCCGGATCAGTGAGACTATGCGCGCCTTGATCGCGAGTGGTGATCGGAATATTACCTCGATCATCGGCGGGGCATTTAATGAAACCAAATACCGCGATGCACAGCGGCGCCTCGAATTGATGGTGGGTCTCACAGAACTAAAAGCCACTCTCGAGCAGGTCGCGGGCGAGTTCGTAGCCGTGCAGGATGCCCTCAGGACTGGCCAGGCCACCACCCCATCCAGCACGCACATGGCACTACTTGGTCGGCCTGGAACGGGCAAGACCGAGGTCGCGCGCATCATCGCTTCCCTGCTGCATGCGTCGGGACTTCGGCGACGCGATGTGTGTATTCGCGCGACGAGTGCAGACATCATTCGCCAACACAACGCAGGTGAAGCGATCCAGAATATCCGCCGATTGATGAACGACGCAGCAGACGGAGTCCTCTTCATCGACGAGGCGTATACGCTTGCCGACCACGAGTGGGGACGACAAGCAATTGATGCAATGATCGGCGAAATGGAAGAGCGGCGCGGTTCCCTGACTGTAATACTCGCAGGCTATCCCAACCGAATGCGGCGCCTGTTCGAGGCCAACGACGGGCTGAAGTCGCGGATTGCCCATACCTTCAACCTTCCAGACTATAACCCCGACGAGCTGTGCGAAATTCTCGACGGACAACTCAAGTCATCTTCCATCACTGCGGATGCCGATGCGCTGGTTGCGGCTCACGCGATAGTGAAACGCGAGGCAACCCGCCCGCATGAGAACGGCCGCGACGTCCGCAACCTCTTCGAGAAGTGGAATCGGGCGCGCCTTACATCAGGTGCACATCGCCTCAAACGCGCGCATATCATCGATCCTCGCTCGCCGTCGCGCGAGGATGCAGAACAGTTGATCCGGAAGCATTCGCAGGTGTTCAAGGAAATGCCAGAACTTGAAGCGTGGATGCGCACAACCATCAAGACGAGTTTCGACGCGCTCAATTCCGGTCGTCTTCCTCCCGCGCCTCGCCTTGTGTTCTCCGGTCCTCCGGGTACCGGCAAGACTACTTCGGCGCGACAAATCGGAAAATTCCTCAGGGCTTGTGGAGTACTTCGCGAAGGCCGAGTGATCGTGACATCTCTGCAAAATTTTACGAGCCAGTACATTGGTGAAGCATCCGAGCGCACGGAGCGTAACTTCCGTGACGCTGCCGAATGCGTGTTATTCATTGACGAAATATACAGGTTCGTGGATGACCAACAGGGGCTCCGCATCATTGACCAGATCGTGACCCAACTCACGAATCCCGAGTATGACAATGTGTCGGTCATCATCGCTGGATATGAGGAACGAATGCCCGATTTGTATCGCGCAAACCCCGGTTTACAAGATAGGTTCACCAGTACGCTGCGTTTCTCATTCCCCGCCACCCCGGCGCTTGCATCGATCACGCTGACGCAGCTCAAGAACAACTTCGGGAGGGTGCCCAGCGAGCAGGATGCGAATGCTGTGAGCAACGCGCTCGAGCGGGCGATCGACTCCCGCCGCATGTTGCCTAACTTTGCGGGAGCCCGAACTGCAATTCTGATCGCCAATGACGTCAATGATAAGTGCGTGGCGCGAGGCGGTGGAACATCGATTATTGCTGCTGATATACCTGCGCCACCGCCGAGGCCTCCGCTCTCCCACATCGTAGCGGAATACCGTCGCAAATATCCATTTGCGGACGCCGAAGCAACGATTCTCCAGGATATTCTTGCTGATATCAACTTGCACGAACGCGATGGAAATCATGTTGGCAGGGCACTCGGAATCTGCCTCACGGGAGGTCCCGGAACTGGAAAGTCAACATTCGCCCGTTGGTTGATGCATCGGCTCTCTCAACGCCCAAACATGGCGCCCGCCCCCATCGTCGAGTGCAGCGCGCAGTCCCTTCAGGGCACTTACCTCGGCCAAGCCTCGGTAAATGTTGGGCGGCATTTCGAGCAAGCGCGTGGCGGCTGGCTCTTCATTGACGAGTTCCATGCGTTGCAGATCGCACAGAACGGGCATGGGAACATGTACAGCCTCGAAGTGGCTAGCCAGATTGTCGCTCAGATGACCGCCCCGCAAAATCTCAGTACGAAGGTGATCATCGCTGGCTACCCCGATCAAATGCAAAGGGCGCTTGCGATCGACCCAGGCCTGACTGGGCGATTCGACCGCGCCCACGAGCTCCCGATTCCGACCAACCAAACCCTCGCATACACCGCGATCGCCATACTGAAGCGGAAGTATCAGGACATCGGAGGTCTCCAACCCGAGACGATAACTCCACTCCTCACGAAATTCTTTGCCAAGAGCCGCGAATCCGAAGGCGTGCATTTCGCTGGCTACCGGTGCGCAGACGCGTTCGCGCAGTCCGTCGAGCGCAACGCCATTTTGCGCATGGACGGCGCAAACGAGCGTGTTATTGTAGAGCTCGACGACATCCTGAAGGCGCTTCGCCTATGAACCCTGCGCTCATCCTGAAGGCGAAGTGTGGCGAGGAGGCGGCTCAACATGTTGCCAATGCCATCGGCTCCGACCAGCCACTCGCGAAGGCTGCGGCTTCTCTTGCCGCCGAATGCCTTCGTCTTACGACGGCGCCATTCTCGTGGCAGCTATCCCACGAGCTCATTCAGGATCTTGGCGTGTACTCGCTTCGGAAGCGCCTTCTGTGCGAATGTTCCGGTGCGCTTATGCTTGCGGCTGATGCTGCGCGCCGACTTGCCGTCCACGGCACCTCGGGCGCACCTAGCGAAGTCACGGCGGCACGCCTTGAAGAACTCGGCCTCGCCATCAGGCGTTCGCTGCAAGGTATGGACACATGCGAGGAAGTGATACGCGAGCGCATTGCAGAGCCTCGTCTAGCCGAGTTATCACTTGAGCAACGCAAGACTGAGCTTCACATCGATCCAACAGCCCAATCAAATCGGCTTGCTCAACTCGCAAAGGAGGTCGAGCAAGCAGAGACTGCATTGGCCAACCAACGCGGCAGCGCCGCATTGATGGAGGAAAGGCACCGAGACGCCAAGACGGAAGAGCGGATACTTGAGACGCGGTGCCAGCAACTTGAGGAGAATCTTGTGCGTGTGCAGGGCGAGATGCGTAAACTTGACTCGAAAGCCAAGGACTTGGAGCAACAGCGGGACGGTAACGAGCAAAATCTAGCCTCCGCAAGTTCGCGGTTAGTTACGGTCCAGCGTGAACTCGAGGCTATGCGCAACGATCCAAGGGATGTGATCCGCGATGCAGTATGCCGCGCCATTCAGCAACTTCCCAACGATGCGCTTGACACAGCGGTGGAGGGTATCCGTGTCAAATGAGCTATTGGACAGCCTTGTCAAGCTTAAGTCCCTCGCGTGTTCAAAGCAGTACAAAGCCGCTTGCTCGCAGCTGCTTATCGCGTGTACAGCCACAACCCGAGGCAAGGCACAACAGCACATCCGCGAGGCTGTGCCACATCTTCGCCTACTCCCGCAGCCCATTAGGCGTCTCGCCTGGATCGCCACGTTTGGCGCGCTCGATGGGCGGCGCGTTCGCGCAATGGCAAGTATCAACGAACTGTGGGACAGGGGAATCAGTCGATCGCTCGACGCGCTAGTCATGCCGAGCGGCGCGATGCTCCTCGCTGCGGCGTGTAGCGAAGTCGTACGAGCGGAGTCGGTGCAATTGCTGAGGGATGTAGGCGACATGGATGGCTTCGCCACACTACTCCGATCGGCGGAGGCGCAAGTGCTCGCCATAGAAGCGATCGACCTTTGGCTTCTCATCCCTGCGAGCGGATGTGAGATCCTTGCTGACGCTGCAGACAAATCCTCGCTCAACGAAATCGCTAAGATCGCATCACTGGCCCATTGGCTGCACGCGCTCGGATCACCCAGTATTGCACAAGTCCCCCCGCCTGAAGGCCATGAAACACAAGCACTGCTCACGATGCCATGCATGCGCGGAATGCGGCGCCGCAGTGCGCGAGTCCAAGGTCGACATATCGGAGCACATACTGCCTCGGCACTAAGGCCGCTCACGCAAGGTGCGAAAAAAATTATGAACCTGGGATTACCAGTATCTATGAAGGGCGGTGCGAGCATTCGACCGCTGCTCGCACCGCTGATTACCGACTTGCTTTCGTGCGCCGTTGCGACGCTGGCGCCCCATGGCGAGCTGCGCGAAGGGGCGCATGCGCTCTCGCAGAACTGCCCCCGCCTGATCGACGAAGCCATGGCCGAACTTCAGGTCCCTTTGAGTGCCGGCAGCCGCGTTGCCTGGCTCAAGTCGTTGCTGGGAATATCTGTTTTCAAAGTGCCATCCACGCAAGAAACTGAACTGCTAGCTACCGATGAATTGGAGAACCTGCAATGACGAACGAGAGTGAAGGCCCAGAGCAGCGACGCAAGCAGGCGTTATTCGATCAGGAAGAATGCCGTAGGGCAATTGGCACAAAGGACATCGAGGGCTGGACAGAGAGCCGAACGCGCATCGCGTCGCTGGGTAAGCGGTTGCGCGAGCAGTTCGTCGAGCGTGACCTTGCTGTGAACGGCATCCTCGCTGCGCTCATTTCGCGCGCGGGTTGCGTTCTACTAGGTCCGCCCGGAACAGCGAAGTCCCTACTCGTCAATCGCATCGCAAGGGAGTGCGATCTGAGGATCGGCACCGAAGACGCAAATTACTTCGAGTATCTGCTGACTGCGCACACGATGCCAGAAGAGATCTTCGGTCCCACTGACATCGGACTGCTCCTTCTCAATCCGCCACAAGTGCAGCGCCACACCGAGGCCAGACTTCCCCACGCGGAACTCGCGTTCCTTGATGAGGTCTTCCGCGGCGGCAGCCATATCCTCAACACGCTGTTATCTATCCTGAACGAACGGCGTTTCCACAACGGACGCCGTGTAGAAGAAGTTCCGCTCGTGAGTTTCATTGGAGCCGCCAATCATCCGCCACAAACGGAGGAGCTCCGAGCCTTTTTCGATCGCTTTCCAGTCCGTATTTGGGTGGATTCAGTGCTACGAAGCGAGTCCACAAGGCTCAAAAACGCCCAACGGCTGATCGACGTCGAAGCACCTCCAACTCTGCCAAAAAACGTCGATCGACCATCAATGCACGACTTCAGGAAACTGTGGTCGATCCTTCGCCGCAAATTACGCCACTCCGATACTGGTAACAGGCGCGCAAACGAAGGCCTCGACCGTCGACTCAATGAGTTCACAAGACTCTTCGCGGCATTCCAAGCGGAGGGTCAACTCTCCGATCGATCCTTCGTACAGCTTTGGTACTTCGCGGGAGCACTTGACATGGTTGAAGGGCGAGAACCGGACCTCCCGAGTAGTAGTGGCGGTCTCGGGCACTTTCATTGCTTCTACTATGTCGCTCCGAGCCAGCCGTCACTGGCAAGTATTGAGCATCGCGTGAACGCGCAACTAAAGCGTCAATCGGCTTCGGGCGTATAACGCGATGCGAGAGGCCACGATGAGCGATAGGGATTTCAGGCACGCACTCATGCACCCTAGCGCACAGGCTCACGAAATACGAATCGGGGTCTATTCCAAACTTAAGGCGCGCGGACTCGTGCCTTCCCCATCGCTGGTGGCCGATGTCGTGACTGTTGCGATCGATGGTTGCGGTCCAGTTTGCCAAGACTGCAGCCGCCCAGCTGCAATGCACGCCGCACGCTGCATGGCAGAGGTCCGAGACGCTGTTAACTCCGCGATTGGCATCCCGCTGGGAAGCGACGCATCACGAACGGAGTCAGCCACGCAGTTCTTAATCAGTTGGATGGCGGGCGCTCCCAGACCGGCGAATCCGCAGGCATCGCTAACTGACCTTGATTCGGCGGCCATCGCATGCTCGAAGGAAGATGGCTTCTCACAAGACCCGTGGGTCACATGGCGCGCAAGTGAGGAGCGTGCATTCGAGAACGGCGGTTCACCAGAGTTCCGTCGCGCACTTACGGAAATTCGATCAAACGCACCTTTGGGCTTCGGAGCCATTGACGAACGCATCTGGTTCATTTCAAGCGATACGATCGGACAGGCGCGAAATCTCGATCTTGCTTCGCGCCACCAAGCAGGACAGGACGGTCAACCCATAAGACGCCCGATCGGAGAATTCCGCGAGACTGGATTTTCTGGGATCCCCGACGACCCGACGCGCATCTGTCCATCGGATCTTGCCCTCCTTGGTCTCAACCGCTCGGACTCGAGGGCGATCCTCGCCATGAAGATCGCCGATTCCCAACTCATGGTCCGTTTCGGCCATATGCCCCATCCAGCGAGACAGCGACCTCGCGTACTTCTCGTTGTCGCGATTTGCGACACGGTCATGATGCATGTTCAGCCTCTCGGCGGCGTTGTCCCCGACATCGAGCCACTTCGCGAGTCCATTTTCCACGCGCTGACTGCCTGCATGTGCACGCTGACCAAAGCGGATGTCGACTTTGAAGTCGAGGTTCGTCGCGATGGCCCGATCGCGAACGGGCGACTACGGATCCGCGAACTGCGCAACCGTCACGGTCGGCTGCGGCTCGAATTCCGCCATCCACGTCTTTTGCTCGAGAAGCTCTCGAGTGAAGCGCCCTGGCTATTTTCTGACACTCCGATGGTTTCTAATCGCCCGCTGCCGCCAATGCTCACAGGGTTCGACGCGGCCTATTTGATTGCGGTAGGAAGTACCTCGGCGCTACGGGAATCCTGTAACTGGACAATCAGCGCTGTAGCTGAAGTAATGGGTCCAGGCCTTTGCGAAGTCTCGACGAGGAGCGTGAATGCGCAGACAACGTCTTCGCTCGCAATATCCAAACTGCAAGAGATCGCCAACGCACTGGCGAAGTCGATTGGCGAAGTCCCACAAAGGGACGATCCCAAGTCGGCAAATTCGTCCGAGCCAGAAGGAACAGTCTTTTTATGAACTTGTTCTACGAGTTCGACAGCAGCGTTGCCTTTCAGCGGTTCCTTCGCGAACACGCCATAACTTGGCCGGAGTGGAGGTCACTTCGCATCTGGCTTCGAACAGACGGAGACGCGTTCATCGTCGAGTGCCGTAAGAAGGAGTATCAATCACTGTACAGAGATGCGAAACCAGTCAAGGCCGCACGGACAAACGGATCAACGGAGTTACGCCTCGATGATCTTTGGACCCGTGCCCAACTGGTGATGCGGCACCAGCACGCGGGCACCACTCCAAAGCACCACATGCTCTTGCTTAAGGCAAACGAGGCAGATGTAGCGCGTCTCGTGATCGATGAGGCTCCAGCTGGCCTTGAGATGCTTGAGCTCAAGTGCATATCCGAAACCGAAGGGGCATCGTTTCAAGCGTTCATCGTGCATGGCGACGCAGGACGCATACTCGCGCACAGTCCGCCGCATGGGTGTTATGGCTTTGAGTGCGATGAGTTACCCCGGGGGGGAATTGCTGCGATGCCCATTGGGTTTACGCTTCCGTCGATGCTCGAGGAACTCTGGCCCGTCGCCCGCGAATGTGTAGTTCTTTATCTGGGAGACGGTCACTTCCCCTTTGTAACAACTGTCGTAAAGCGGCTACCGCTCGTCACACTGATTCGAACGGATCCCAAGCCGCTGCTTTCGCTTTCCGAGCATTCTAAGCGCATAGTTGCAACGCCGTGGCATGTCGTTCGCTCACTGCGGCGTGTGGTTGATGATGATGAGCATCTGGAAGACGAACGACTTCGGGTAAAGGTCGTCTACCGACTGCGGACCTTTGACCATGCGCCCGTCGCCGGCGAGAGCCACGCCAGGTCGCGCGGTCATGAACTGGGAAGGGATTTCCTCCAAGTGCTCGACGAATGCGAGGCTGGCCTCCTACCCGAAGTGCGCTATGCGGCCGTGGACATCGGTGAATGTGAGCGCTGGCACTTTCTCTGCCTGCAGAACGCGAACCAGCGACTGCTCGATGCATGGAACATGATCGAGCGATTCGACCATATCTCCGTCCTCGAGCCGCACGGCATCCATGCGTATCTCTCGGTTGCATCGCGCATGTTGCCCCCCGTCGAAGCCATGCTTGGCGGCGGCTCAAGCGACCGCGCCATAGGCCAGCGAATCGGCAAGATGCTAGGAAGTCCGCCACCTGGCACCATCGTGCTAATCGAGGATCTCGAGCATTCGACCTCGGCGAATGTTCCAAGCGCAACGAGCGTTGCACCCAATCCACGTCTGATCCATGTCGATCTGTCGAAGGCAAAGCTACTTTCAGAAGTCCTGCCATCGCTTGTTCGAGACTGGAACAACGCTGAACCTATTCGCGCGCTCCTGGGACTCAGCACTCCCGAGGGAGTCTCCTCGGTCCGAACGGAAATCAACTCGATACTCCGCACCATCGGATGCGATGAGGACAACCTGCTACGAACAGCGATCGAGTCCGCTCAAGCAGCACTTGAACGGTGGGCAACGGAAGCCGCCCAGTCCATCAAACAGGCATCTATTCCGGTTGCGGAAGCGAAGCGGGTCTGTGACGAGCTCGTCGAGACCCTCCGTGCAGGAGACGGCTCCATTCAGCGTGCTTCCTATGCGCTCACGACATTCTGCAAGCAACTCACAGAGCCCCGACGCAATTGGATCACCGAACAAACAAGTCAGGCGGCAACCCAGCTGGCCCAAGTGGCGCCGAGAAATGCCGAGGCACAGATTGCGCAAGTTGCAACGGCCCACCTGAGAGACCAGATGGAGCAGCTCACGCAACAATTGGGGCGGGCGACCGAAGAACTTCGCACGCTCGCTCCCCAAATCGAGGAGCGCGACCGCGCAGCAGAGAATGTGTTAATACGCGTGGGCGCTACGCGAGGCGATGTTGAGACTCGCGCCAGCGCAACGATCTACCGTATCGCCGCACGGATGGAGCGAGTGCGTGAGCATCTCGAAGCGGCACAGCGCCAAAACAACGCGGTGGAGAAAGAGCGCCAGCGACTCGCTGCGGAGGAATCGAATGTCGAGAAGCTTGAGAGCGCAACTCGCACACTCGCCGCCCAGAATCAAGCGAAGGAGCAGCGTCTCAAACAGCGGCAAACGGATGCAACGGAGCAGCGCCAACGGCTCGAACGGGCCCGCGACATCCAGATTCCCATGCTTGAAAAGGAGGCTATTGCGGAGGAACAACGCCTTAAGCAACTCGACGGTAAAAAAATTGAGCGTCGGCTCGCTAACGCAACGGCAAAGCTTAAACAACTCACTGATGAACTGAATCGCCTCAGAGTGGACGCGGACATTTGCGACACGCTCGCACGTGAATGCGCCCTGCGGGTGAGGGATATTGATGAGCGTCGTAAGTCACTCACGACCTTGCAGAACGAAACAGAGACTGCCAAGAATGAGCTCGTAGGCAAGAAAAAGGCGCTCGATCGTGCCATGTCGCAAGACGGCGACCAAGAAAACTGCAAGGCAGGTATCGCTCTCATTAAGAAAGCGCTTGTCGAGTTAGATGCTCTCAGGAACCAGGTGTCCAGGAGACCGTCCTCATGGGCGGGTAGTGTTCGCCAGTGGTTTGGCCGAGGCAAAGCATGAGCGAGGTCGCACAGCAGTGGGATATTGCAGAAACCGCGCGCATAGTCGAAGCCAACATTGAGACAACGGCGCGCGGAGAAATTAGCAAAGCTCTGGACGCTGAGCGCGCGATGCATAATCGGAACGCGGACGCACGAAAGCGAGCGAAGAGCGCATCCGACTCGACAACGCAGTTATTGGGCGAGGTCCGACCCGATGCCGCGCTCCCAGTATTTCTCGAGAAGACATGCCTCGTTTGGCGCCAGGAGGAACGCATGCTCGAAGTGGTCATTGACGATGCGCGCAGCCGACTTGCTCAGGCGGACATGATTTGCGTGAAGACCACAACGACAATTCGATTTGCGTCGATGCGTCTTCAACTTCAAGAATCAAAGCTCAACGACCAAATCCGTATCACTGCCGAATCGGAAGAAACAATCAATCGGCAATTCACTGACTGCGGAGACCTCCTCAACCAGATGCGAACTAGTCAGAATGCACTTGAGGGGATCCTTCGAGAGGTCACGCGGTGATCCAGCGCACGCCTGTCCGTGCGCTCGGCACTGGCAATCTCCTCGCAATGAGTGCCGGCGCGGGCACCTTTTTTGTCATCATTCTTGCGGTTACTATCGTCGGACCACAGTTCTGTTTAGCACCGATCTGCACGGGTTTGATGTACGCGCACGGATGGACTTGTCTTACGATTTGGCTCGTCGCGGCCGTCGCGTCAACTCCCCTGCGCGCCTCTGGATCCGAGGCAACACGGGCTGTGTTACATGGCGTGGGATGGACACTCACCTGGCTCTGGTGGTTCGTCGCGATTGCGCTTGCGGATTTGCATTCGCGCGCGGACCTGCTTTTCCTGTCTTATGTCGTCACCGCAGTCGCAATTGCCATCTGGCGATTGATCCTGCATCACCGACTGCTTCGCTTCACGGTGCGTCATGCTCTCCATGCATGCGACTACGCTCCAGGGGTCATCCGCTTCGCAGGCGGTGAACCACCATTTCTGGCGGGCTTCTGTCCACGAACATGGTCTAACCGACTGCTCGAAATTGGAGCGCGCGCACGACGGCATAGAGGATTCGCAAGGTTTCATGCGGCGCTCTATGGACCAAGCGGCCAGTCCTACATCGTGCTCGACGAGGTGATGCGGAAGACCGATGCACTTGCGCTTGCCTTGCGGGCAACGCTTGCGTCTGACAACGAAACATCTGCTGAGTCAATCGCACGAGTCGCTGAGAGGCTCATGCTGGGCGCCCGCTGCGAAATCGAGGTCTGGATCGCATCTCGCGCGAATTGCGACGAAGTACCCGCAGGTGGCGCGATCCAACTGCGCGCGGCGGCGATCTACTCGACACTCTCTCTCTGCATCGCTCGCGGATGTATTCAATCGTGCCCCGTGTTTACGGAGGCCCTTGCGATCCTCGTCAAGCACGAATCTTTGTCACCGCAGACTCTCAATGGACTCATATCAGCGGAAAAACTCACGATCGCTGGGGTTGAGAAGTTGCTTCAAAAGGTTAGCACCACGACAAGCCTTAATGTGGCGCAACAATCAATCCTTCGTCTATCTATGAGCGCAGCGCTTGCGCGACTTCGCTTGTATCGCCCTGCGCAAGGACTTCTGGGCGATGGCAAGAAGATACTTGAAACGATGCTGCTCGAGACCGGTACTCCGCACGACTCTCTCGCGAGAAATCCGCTCGTTCGAGGCTTCAACGCCTTGACCTCCGAAGTGATCCAACGTTCGATCGCCGACGCAACGCACGGTCGATCGGGCATTGTGCAAAGCGAATCTGACAAACGAGTGCTACGACATCGCTGCGGCCTCGAGGTCAACCTCCGGAATGCGGGAGACCACCCGCTCACTGGAATACCTATCACTCCAAGCGAGTTCCGACGGCTGCCGTTCCCCCGAAGACCGCGCGAGACCGGGACCGGTGCCCTCACAATGACTGTCGCGTGCTTGGTCCTAGCAACCTCGCTCTGCATCATGATGCTTCCTGGCGTAGCGCCGCTGTCGGACCGCATGCAAGTGGCCTACGACATTCCATTTGGCGGCCAGATGACATCACCTGGGATTCAGTCTGCGACGGTGGTTAATGGCAACGGCTCGCCCACGGCACTGCTCGCCGATCAGAGCACGGGTGTCCGAACTTTCAATTTCAAAACGCTCAGTATGGATCACGAGGGCGGACCAGGAACCGCGCTATCTGGTCAAGTCCAGGGGCTCGCTTCGAATTCGGATGGAACGGCATTCGCGATTTTCAACGCGAGTTCGAGCGGTAATTTGTGCCTTTCAGTACGGGACCGAAACGGACGCTGGGACGAGGTGATTGGCTCACCGTTACTGCAGACCAACGGAAATGAAATCGAGGCGTTGCTCTTTGGTCTCTCCGAGCCGCTACTGCTGCGACGCGAGGGCGAGAAGCGACTACTGAGATATGACGAGTCAGTCCGAACGCTCCGCGAGGCGGGGACCGAGGACGCCGTCCCAATCGTGGGCCGATTCGTGGACTTTGCCGAGCGCAGCGCCAAATCAGAGATGCGCGGAACGGTGCTCCTGACAAAAGTGGGGGCGGAAGAGCGTCCTCAGATCTATAGCATCGAGGAGCAAACCGCAGGCGGCAACTTGACCGTTCGGACCATCGGGATACCGCCTATTGAACAGCGAACGGTCGTCGCTGTTTCGGTAGATCAATCCGACCGTCTCCTGGCTCTGGATTCGTCGGGGGGGGTATGGCGTACGGACATGAGTCCCGAAACCATGAAGTGGCAAAGGATACGACCAGGGGACCAAGGATTGCGTCTCGACTCGGTTGATCTCGCTGCAGTGACTGACAGCGGCACGCGGCTCTGGTTCATCCGAAAGGGCGAGATCTGGACGCGCGCCTTACCCGAGAACGGCGACGAACCGTCGAATGGTGACGGTTGGTCGCACGAGGCGCTCCCTAAATCTACAGTCGCAGCACTTGGAATGCGACCACTTCTCTTCCTAAGTCCCAAGATCGAAGAGGATGTCTACCTTCTCGCACCCACACCAAAAAACGATATAGAACGGGGTTCAATACTCCGTATCCGCGTCAGCGGAGTTGATGCTGCAGCCGGCGGTCATGGAGTCAATAAGCTTGAAATGACAGAACTGCTCGAGCCGAACGAACGGCTACTCGACGCCGATTCATACCAAGGCATCGGTCTGCTTACGATCCTGCGCGAGCCATCACCGCCAAGCAACGCCGCATCGCTTGCACTCGACATCCTCGATGGCGGGCGTCGCACCATCAGGACAACTCCCAATCTAGCGGAGATCAGCACGCTCAACGGCGTCCTCGCCGCCGAACGAATCGGCGATGACGCACTCTTGGTTTTCCGAAACGGATCTGTCGTGCGAATCGACCCAGCGCGAGACGGATTGTTGCCAGTCGATCCAGGGCAACCTTCGCTCATTGAACAGGTGACACTGCCCGCAAATATCCGCGACGCGGCAATTGATCCAAGCCCATCTATTCCCATGATGCGCATCCTCGACGCCACAGGATTGGTGACCGAGCAGCCGAGCTATGGTGATCCGAAGCGAAAGATTGTTGTCAATGGGAGCGACGGGCCGCCAGGCTCACTGCTTGCAAACATGCGCTTCGTGGTGACAGATTCATCTGGCGCGATGATGCTGTCGCCATCGAGCGCATGGAGATTTTCGGTTGAACGCGCGAGCGATCACTTCGAGGACGATACTGCTATGCTCGGCAAAGTCTCTGGGCAATTGATCGCAACTACGACCAGCGATGGCACGCCAGCGGTCGCATGGCTTGCGAGCGACGGCGCGGAATTGCGCTACTTCCTGAACGGTAAATTCTTCACCTCAAAAAAGTTTGTTGAACCGCTCAATGGACTACTTCCAGGCTGCGGGAACTCTGGCTTCGCCCGGAGCAGTAACGATGCCCTTTGGACCGTCCCGGTCGGCGAAGACGCATCGATCACTCTCACCACCCAGAGCGGAGGACCTGCGACCATCTCCGAGACGAGCATTCGTAAGGGATACATCGATTACCTGACGCCGGAATATCTTCACTCAATCGACCGCGCTAGTGGTGGGTGGTCGACCTCTCCACGCCTGAAGTCACCCCACTCGCTTCATGCGATCCAAGCGATGCCGGCGACATCTACTTTGCTCATTCCGAGCGGGACCGACACACCAAAAATTGTTGACGCAGGGCAACCCGCGAGCGCAATGCGTGAACTCAAGCAACTTGGGTCGCTCAGTAATTCCCTTGTGTTGGGCGATGGCGCAATCGGACTTGTGAATGCCAACGAGTCAATCGGATGGGTTTCTATGGATGGCAAAGGGAGTGACACGTTGCAGAACTACGCGATACCAGGAGTGAACCTCACACGAGTTAACGAAGCGATAGGTCGAGAGCAAGAAAGAGTTGTGTTTCTGCGCGGTTCGGGCTCGGATCCTGCCACTGGCGCTGTCGTCCGTTGTTCTATGGATCATATGGATATGACGAAGGCTTCGATGTTTCGCTCGGCAACCATCCGAGCGATGGAGTTTCACGACCAGACGCTCTTTGTGCTGGATGCACACGGCGTCTGGGCGCTCGAGTCCACCACGCTCCTCCCCCTGCAACAAGAAGCGTGGCCAGTACCAGAGAGTGCGGTGCTTGGCTCTTCAGATGATGGCCCCGTCGCCATCGCTAGTAAGGACGGTATCTCGATGCTCAGCAAAAGCAACCCGCCACGCATGGTGCTCATGTCCCCAGCTTCGGCTGGTGCCTTCGAACCGATACGTCTGGCCGCGCTCTGGGCCGATCGCGTTATATTGTTCACCGACAGAGGTGCGTGGGAGCGTGGAGCCCAGGCAAACCAGTCATTCAAGCGCGTCGCCACGATCGACGGTCGAGCAGACACGGTACTCTTCGATCCCAGGGCGACCGCGCCGTGGGTTCGTGTGGGCGGAGAATGGATCAGTGCTTTCGGGAACGCGAGAAAGGTCGGTAAGAGCATCGGCTGGACGGCCGACGGAAGCTTAGTCCGCGTCGATTCTGGCGACAGCCTCATCATCGGAGACAATCCAGTCGATGGATTCGGGCGTGCAGGTTCCCCAATCGGCGAGATTAGCGGAGTAGAGAAAATCGACTCAACGACGGTACTTCTAATCGGCAGTACTGGTTCGGTGATCTTTGATACCAAGGATCGGAGCTTTCGAAATACGCCACTACCCCTGGCTCGCCAGAAGGACGGCGCAACCATCATCGAACGCGCAAACTTGCCCACGCTATTGCTCTCTCGTAACGGCGAAGTCACCACGCTTGATGCGCTCAATCCGCAAACGCTTTTCGGAGGAGAACGGGTTGAAGAGGACAAACTATTTGCGGGAACGACTCTTTGCGCCATCTCACGCAAGGGCATTATGATCGATGATGCGGGCAACCCGATCCGCAATGTGCCGAAGAGCTTCAAGTCGAAACCCATCGACATCATCTCAGCGGTCGCAATCGGAAATGAGATCATCAGAATCCGTGAAGACCGCCGCATCGACCGCTTCAACACTGTAACGCTCGACCTCAAGGCTGACGAACTACGCCGTGCAGATGAACTGGCGATTTCTGGCTCCGAGTTACTCGCTCTCGACCGCGTAGATCATCGCATCTTCAGCCTCGACCGGAAGCAGCAATGGCCAGCCACCCGTTGGTTCGTCGGCTCGCAGTCGGTTGCGGCTCTCGGAGAAGACGGACGGGTGTACCGACTCGACCTTGACTCGGGCGCAATTCCGCAACCCGACCTGACCCCCGCCGCACTGCCTGGTAAAATTGATGGAAATCTGGATAAAACGACTGTCGTGCTCACGCACAATCCTGATAACTCCTACTCACTGTTTGACGTTCGCGACGGCCGAGTTGTCGTCAGCAGGATTACAGGAAGTAATCCCACAATCGTGAAGGACAAGGTGTTCAGCGTAGACGATGACAAACAAACTATCCGTTCAACCAACGCATCAGGAGTCGTCTCGCTGCTCGAAAAGTTCGATTCACCCACGCTTGCCCAGGCGGAATTCAAGAAACTGACCGAAGGCCAGGGGGCGATACCTCGGGGCACGCTCGTCGAACCACTCAAGTGGCTCGATGGTAAAACCATCGTTCTAAACGAGCAACTCGGTGCCGTACGGATCGGCACCGCGCGGACGGGCACCGTGCTCGGCTGCCATAAAGTGGTGGCGTTTGCACCACTCGAAAACTCAAAGGGAGTCGCATGGATCGATAAGCATGGCCAACTTTGGACGCGTGAAGCGGGCGTCACGCGCTGCGCCGCAATCCAACTCGATCTTCGCGACTTCTGTGTTGACGAAGAACGCAGACTCCACGCACGAAGTCAAACGAGCCAGTATCTGATCGCAAAGGATGCGAATGGTGTCATACAAGCCAAAGAAACCGCTACGAAGGTGAGGCTGGTGAAGGACTGCAACGAGCTTCCATCTAGAGCGGGACCCGTCACATGGACGCGAACCAACAGCAACTCGAAATCGATTACCTGGTCTATGAACGTTTCCAAAGGGGCAGCCATCGCGATGCAAGCAACCGAAACAGGATTTGACCTTTTCGCCGAGCCGCAACTCGTTCTGCAGGAGGACGAGCCCTCGATCATGGTCCGATCGGGAACTTCGTTGTTCACTGCACCGATTCGTAGCGGTGCCGTCGATTGGACCGTCCTTGCCCCAAGGCGCGCAACGAATCCCCCTGCCCCACGCGCACTGAAACGCTCGTTCACCACGCCGACCGGAACCATGATCAGAGTCGAGTCGAACGGATCACGCATTGAGTTCGGGGGTATGCAATTCCGCTTTATCGCCAGCGATGCGCGCTTTGAGTGCAACCGTTGCCTTGCCGCTAGCGCTTCGGCGGATTCGGTCTTTACACTCCTAGGTAATCGAAAACTAGTGGAATGGAAACAAAACGCGCAAGGTGCTCTCGTCGATCCGCGGCCCTTGCCTCCTCCACCGAACGCCCAGCCAACGGCGTTGTGGACAGATGGTAAAGCACTGGTCGTCGATTCGATAGACGCGACTGGCGAACATATCCTCTGGCGCTGGGACCGAACCGTATGGTCGCCGTACGTAATTCCCACGATTGTGCGAGCGCCTGGTGCACGATGGGACTGGCATAATAACGATCAACTGGTCATCGATGGCGAGAGTTACAGCATGGCCAAACACCAGTGGCCGCTGCTCGACTGCGAGGTGATCGACCTCGCAGGCAACCCCACATCCCCTTGCGTTCGCACCGATGCGGGTGGCGTAGTGAAGTACCGCGTGAAGGATGGACGGTGGTTCCAGTTGCGCGAGAACAGAATGCCCATAACCTGCGACGAACCAAGCGCTCCGAAAGCTAACTACCGCGTTGGTCAACTCGAGTTCAACCGATGGCCGACTGCGGGGAACCTCGTCCCGAGCTGCAAATTTGCTGGGATCAATGTCAGCCTCGTCATCGAGGATGGACTAATTCGTGATATTGACGGATGGAACGCAGAATCCCAAATGACGCACATCACGAGCGATCGGGTGCTTTTAAGCATGCGCGCCAAGAATATCTATCGACCGATCGAGCTCAAGGGTGGCAAACTAACCATGCTCGATCCTCTCGTAGACAATACTCCGAACGCCATCACCGTAGCGCCGCCGATCAAGCAGGATGCGCAACTCAAACTCAACGGAAACAACCTTGTTTGCGGCAAAGTCGTGATGGGACAGCCGAGCCAGGATGGGTTCGAACTGCTGCGACCAGGTCGAATCATTCCACTCCTCAATAAAGACGATGCTCTCGATTTCGCCCAAGGCGACTCCGTGTACCGAACGCGCATTGGAAGCATTCTCGATTCAATTGAGCGCACGCGCAGCAACATAAAGATCGCAAGCGTGAACTGGGAATCCTCGGACGGCGTGCTCCGGTTCGTAGTGACCAGCGTCAATGGTCAGCGCTTCCAAATGGACCCTCGTGATCGCGATCTCAAGCCCGTAAGTGAAAGTCGCTCGGGGACGCTGACCTCGATCGCAACGAGCGACAAGAAGGACTGCTTCGTCGCCACTAAGCCAAATGCAAAAGCCCTCACCTTGCAAAGGTCGAAGCCCGAACCGATGGAGATTACACTTCAACTTGAAACAGACGATAAAGCGAGGCTCGTGCATACTGAAGCCAAATATATCGAAAACTCCGAGGGGGGATTCACCACTTACTCGGATGACTGGGTTGCGCGATATATCGCAACTTCCGATGGCTATCGGCTCGCGTCGGTCAAACGGATCGAAAGCGCAGCCGCGCGGACAGCGATACACGCCTTGGGATCAGGTCTGTACGCCCAACGAAGTGCCGATGGTGGAATTAGTATCAAGACCAGAGAGAAGCCCGATGCAGCACTCTGGCCGATGAGTGCGTTCGGACCCGCAGACCGCTGGTATCTCACGGCAGAGAACCAAATTTTGGAGGCATCCTCGGCATGGACCCGCATCAGTACGCTGGACGGCGATGTACTGAAGCGATGGGCGGGAGATCATGCCAAGACCATCGCGAATGACAACGCATTTCGCGAAGGAAAATATATCTTTGATGGGGCGAATGGCTTCTCTGTGAGCACAATGGATGGAGTAGTCCCGTCCGACGCTAAAGCCAACAATTCGGAGCGCGGGCGTATCAAGCCCGACTTAGCACGTGTTTGGGCAATCTCTCTTCGCAATCGTGGCGCCGACCTCCAGCTGACCTATTTGGGGGTCTCAATCCCCCCATCCGATGGCGCTCTTCCGATGGATTTCGCTGTCGCTATGGGATCGAACGAAGCTGGATCATGGGTCATCGATCGTCAAGGATCTGCGTGCACCACGAATCGCGAGACTAGATGGTCGGCACATACCACTGACGTCCGTGCGAGCCTCGCGAAGTCTTCGGGCGTCCGCTTAAGCGCGATCGAAGCCGATGGTAAGCCTCAGAGATTCGTCGCCAGCTCACGAAACGGTCTCCCGATCAAGCTTGCTTTGCCCTCTTCGCCCGCAGGACAACTCCACCCCACGAGCGGCACTGTCATTAATTCGTGGACGATCGGCGAAGGACTCAAGGTGTTCCTGGGAGAAGGTGACAAGGTGTACTTCAGCCGACAGCTTCGTGACGGCGCGAAGTGGTTTTCCTACCCGCCGATCCCGCGCGACCAATGCTGCCGATTCGGCCGATTCGCCTTCGATTCACCTGTACGGCTCATTCTGGCAACGCGCCCTGGCGACTCCACACCAGAGCCGTGCCTAGAAATGGAGCTAGGCTTCGAGTGGCCGACGAAAGTTGACTCGACTCGCGGAACAGTATTCCAGATCACACGGCCTACAGCGATCGATCCGGAGTTTGGACCGATACCTCGTTCTGAGTGGCTCACGCAGAGCGACCTCACACTGGAAGCCCTCGACCACTACGGACAGTCCACGGGGAAGCCGATCATCTGGTTCCCACGGAGCGATCGGATATTTCTAATTGGTGACAGCAGTGTCATCTGGATCGAACTCGGTCGTCGATGGCAGAATCCGTCTCCGAATTGAGGGCACCGATTTATATCAGCAGTATCAATATGCCGGGCGCCGCAGAACTGCCACTAGAGGAGCGCTCGGAATGCCTTAATCGTGCGCTCAAACGGGGGGCGGGCAGAAGGTGATCGATCGAGCGCTTGCGGAAGCACTGACGCCAACGCACGAAGGGAATCTAGGTCAACAGGAGCATCGCATGCACGCCGCAAGTCTTCTAGCTTCAGCCGCAAACCTCGCTCGGTGACGGCAGTACGTGAAACAGCAGGACCGTTGACCGCCCAGAGACCGCTCGTGCGCAAAAAGGCGTGCGCTAGGACATAGTTCCAAGCCGACTCAATTTCCTCGCGATTCATCTTTCGGTTGTCGTCCGCCGAAAGCGCCGTCATGTCGGGCGGGCCGAGGTCGCCAAAGTGAGTAGCAGACGGCTCAAGGAGTAGCGGAAGGCCGCCGCAAACAGCGAGAGCTCGCAGGTCGGGCCACGAAGCGACGATGTCCTGTTGATCGCGCGCTGCCAGTTCCGCCATAAGCGCATTGACGAATCGCAGGGCTGGAACAAGCCCGAGCACCAGTCCACGCTCGCCATACTGCAAAAGGCACGGGCAATTCGGCCGTTCGAAAGCAACAAAGCCTGGACTTAATTCATCCGGAGCAAGCAGTATCCTTGCAAGCCCCTTGCGGTCGCCAAGTTCAAGAAGCGTCTTGATATTGGTGGTTTCGATCTCCCACGCACGCTCTGCGAGATGCGCCCCGAGGAGAGAATTTCGCCCAATGACACGCAGCGTACAGGCCCCCTCAGGGTGCGTCGCCTCGAAGCGGTTAGCGAAGGGATCCGATCCGAGGTCGCAGAAGCCCGACAAGTTATCGAACGGTGGAAGTGCCCCGTACTCGTCACCGTAAATCGATTCTGCGAAGAACTCCGCAGCGCTACCGATACCTGGGTAGTGATCTGCGTATCTGCGGGATCGCTCGACCCTGCGCTCTGACTCCTCGCGGATCGCTATCTCCTGCTGAAGGCGCGCCTCAAGAGCCTCGACCTTGGACGCCAGCGCCTTCGTCTGCGCTTCGGCAAACGACTGCTCCACTCTGTTCCCAAGCGATTCGGCCTCAAGGTCACGCTGGTTCTCCTTCAGCCGCTGGATGTTCGCGTCGGAGTGCAACAGGAGTTCACCTAGCTCGCCTTCGTATATTGAAATTGGCTTCCTACGCCGGAGTAACTGATTCTCCTCGATCGCCAAACTCAATTTCTTCTGGACCTGCTGGAGGTTCGACCGAATAAACTCTTCGGTTTTGACACAGGAGTCATAGGTCGAGCGCGCGGTCGCCAATTGCTCTCGCAGCGACTGAAGTTCTTCCGCCTGTGGTCTCTCGGCATTCCGGAGCCGTTGAAGCTCGCAATCAAGTTCCCCCGCGTGCCTTGCGGCGGCATCAAGTTCAGTCCTCGACTCGGCTAACTCACGCTCAGTCACCCTGGCGCGATTGGCGCGCTCCACCTCCGCTGCGTGAGCCTGCTCAAGTTTTCCGATCGCATCTGCACCAGCGTTGAGACGTTGCTCTTCATCCATTAATCTCTCCGAGCGAATCCATTGGTTCCAAGCATTATCCCTCGTGAATTAACATACCAACGCCTATGCGTCTTCTCGACACGTGCCAAAGAAAATATCCGAGAAAACGACTTAACGTAAATCAAGTGTAACCAAAGTGACTGCGAACCACTGGTTGGACCTGCACACGATCTGTGAACACACATCTCAATCCTATTGAGCTTGCCTCACGTTCGTGGACTGGACTTCCACTCGATTCGTGGACACGCTAACTGGCAGGCTTGCGCCTGCCAGAAGGAGTGAACCTGTCCACGAAAGTGAAGCAAGCTCACCCTGTCACCTGGTCACTCGGTCAACAAGCTTGGGAAGGCTATCGGGTTGGTCCGTGCGCGTGACCTCGGCAGTTTGGCAAACGGAATCACCGTTTGCTTCAAGATTCATTGAACAAAGTCCAACCACTTGCAGATTTGCCACGAATTCACTCGGATCGATGAGTTGATATTCATGATTAAATTTGTCAAGTTTGGCAACGCAAAGGCGGCGCTCTCTTTGCAGCAGATGCACGCAAAGTTGGGGCAAGGGTTCCCTGGTGCGATCGGTCACTTTGCCGGTGAGACGGAGATCACTTCGATCTCGAAGTGCAGGGTTGCGTTGCCGGGAATCTTCGACTTTGGTAATCCATCCGCACCGTAGCCCAGCGCGGGCGGCACAGTCACCAATCGCTTGCCACCAGCGCGGCAACCAACGAGCCCACGGTTCAGACCTATTGGGGCTGTTTTTCCAGCGCCAGCTGAACGGCTATTGGGCTTTGTCGCAGTGAATACCACTGTGCCGTCGTCTAACTTTAATGTGTAAAGGTATTCGACCGTGTCGCCAACCTCCGCCGCAGCGCCGTTTCCAACGACAGTGTCGACGACTTGAATCTCGTTTGCGGGTGGGGGCGCCCGTTTCGCTGCGGGATTCGGCTTTGGCGCTCGATCCAAGTCCGGTGCTTGCTCTTCGTATTGTTTGAGCCTAGCAACCCTGACCGCGTTGCTTTCTTTCATACCGTCGCTGTCGTCAGCGCGTTGGATGCGGTTGATCAGAGTTACCACTTCGCGCTGCGTGTCAATCGCGCGCCCGTGATCGCCTTGTTCCCAGTACACACGCGCAAGAGTGTCAAGGATCATGGAATCTTGTCGATTGCTCATCTTGACTGCCTGTTCGGCCCACTTCTGAGCGCGTGCAAGATCGCGTCGGGGGTCGTTGGCGGGAAGTTTTGTCGTTGTGTCCCAAGCCAGCGCGTTGAGGTTTTGCGCCGACAATCCCGTTGAGTGCGCCAGCGCAATGGTGATCGCATCGTCGTATTTTTCGTGGCTCATCAGCCAGTTAATATTCGACTGGATCCGCTCGGCGGCCTCTTTGACCTCGTCCGTTGGTGGCGGGGCGACGCGTTTGTACAAATCCTGAAGTAGTTGCTCCCAAGCATCTTGGTCCGACTTGAACTTCCCCTCGCGGATCGACTCAACACTCGCGTTTATCCACGGCTGTAAAAGTGTTGGGGCTTGTAGAACTTTGAAGTCCACATTCAACACTAGTTCCCTTAAAAGCTCAATCTCTTCGGTGCTTGCCAGCTGCCCGATGTCAATCGCATAACCGCCATGGACGGGCTGCACTAAAAAGGACATTTGCTGATTGCCGTCCTGGTCGTTGACCCGTAGTAAATGTTTGTCGCCGTCTTGAGGAATATTGTCAACCTTCGCACCCACTGGGGGGATATAGAGAACCTCCGAGAGCGCACCACTTGAATCAGGAAATGCGAGCCTAATTTCTGCATCTATAGGGGCCAACTGTTCCCAGAATACAGACCACGAACGCAGGCACCGGGGTACGACCCCATATCCGTCAATTGACCGAAGTAGCCTGATCATCGCAGCAAGGTCGGCGGAACCTTTCTCAATGTCCGCGATTAGCGCTGTGACCGACAGATAAGGCTGAATTTCCTGTCCGGGCAGCGCTGCAATCTTTGTCAAATTTTGGCTAGTTTGGAAGGCCTCGTCCATCTGCGCTTGGGAGCGACGCTTGATCACTGGTCCCAGCGCGGGAACGGATGGAATTTTCCCAATCGCTGACTTGGCAATTGAAATTGGCTTCAACCCGAGTCCGCGAAGCTTGTTGATCGAAACGATCATTGAATCTGAATAAGCGATCTTGCTATGTCCCATTTCACAACTGCGCTCGAATGAGTCCCATTCCGCCCCCATCGCGGCAGCAGGAATCTTCTTCTCATACTCGTCGAACTGGCGCGAGTCGGGGTCTGGAGCATCGTCGCCAAGCATGGTGGTTTCGATGAAGAGCCATTCGGCACTAGAGGCTACTGGGACACCAATGAAGACATGACCAGGAACAAAGCAAAGGTGAACATCGAAGCCGAGAGCCATCAGAACGCTCGCGAAGGCAGCAGACCCGTCGGCACAATTCGCTCCATTCTCCTCGATGCTTTCGTGAAAAAATCGAACGACCTGCCCGCCCGCGCCGCCGTCAGCCTCTGCAATTGAGACATAACTGAGATCACGGTTTCGAAAGGCGTGCCAAACGGCGTAGACTTGCCGAACAGTGCTTGCCATGGTGTCGTTCTGATCGAAGCCAAGTGAATCAGCAATGCGAAGACCCCTAGCTTCGCTGATGATGCTCTTCACCCACGGGTGATTCTCGTTTACATAGGCTGCAATTTGAAGTCCTGCAGGCAATCCAAGCTCTGCGACGCCGATCGGTTCCATGCGAAGTTGCGTTGTCCCTGGAATCTTGGTTGGGCCAACTTCGATCGTAAAATTGAAGACAACATCCTTTGCTTGTTCCCACTTTTCGAGCACTTCTATATTCCATTTAGGCATCGGTTCAACATCGATGAAGCCCATCTCGTCCACGGTGCGCTCGTCGCGCACCGTGCCACGGGTCACCGCTGGACACGAGAGTGATGCTGCAACCTTTGTGCCAGGTGGTGCCCAGAAACGAAATGCAACTGGCGGATAGTGCTGCTCGATGTAATCCGCACCCTCTAACCAGTCCTTAAATGCCGCTCGCTGATAACTGCCTCCGAAATCACTGACAAGCCTTTGGCCTGCCATCTCGCGCTGCTCATCGTTCCATTGGCTGAACTCTTCCATGAAGTCACCTGCCGCTACAAGTGTTGACGAATACGCCGACTGCTCAACCCAAGGAGCCCACTTCACCATGACGGGTTTTCCAGCCTCGTCCACAGTCGGCTTGCCGTCGGCGTCTTTCAGTTCAAACTCTCCAGTGGGCTCTTTGGGCCCTTTGTCCTTTGATCGCCAATCAACCATTCCTGAGTTCATAGCGCGCAGCAGAACAGGATTGACATCCACGACAGCGTTTACCATCTGATTCAAAAGTGATTTGATCAGTTTGCTGGTCATCCCACTGTCTGGCATCGGCACGAGCACTCGTAGCGTGACCGTCCCATCGGATTCGTCATATACAAACGCAGGGGCCGTGTTGTTTTCGTCAGCCGCTTCCAGAAGAACTCGGCGCGCAGCGGATATGAATTTGGAATGCACTAGTGAGTACAGGTCTATTGCCTCAAGCCTGACCCATGAGATGCCATCCTGGTCATCGTGGACGGATACATAGATCGTCAGTGATTTATCTCCGCTTGAATCTCGATACTGATCAGTTGAATAGAGGACACTCACAAATTCATTCTTGTCGCCAAGCACTTGGAACTTCAAATTCTCATGTTCCAACGCATCAACGATGGACTGGATTTCTGGCGCGGGCGGATCCGCAGCCACGATCGACCGAAGCGATAAGACGCTGACGAAAGAAAGGAGGGCGAATGTGTAGCGCATGATTGGCTCCTAAATAGAAATTCCTGAAATGGTCGAGTGACCGTATCGAAGGGAATTGCCTCTCGGCTAATGGGATTGGTCCGTACGGAAAAACGCAAGAGATTTCTAGCAATCTTCTTGCGGGGTAATCATAGCTTTGGCGGACTATCCGTGCAACCGAAGAACTGCCATGAATCAACTAGCTAACGCGGGCATTTTTCATGCTGGGGCGAGTCATGGGCCGTGCAGATTGACCAAGCATGCCCGGTCACAGTGAGGCGCGGGGGGGCGGAAAATCATCGAAAAAATTTCTTTTGTTGGCTTGGCTGAATCACAGCATTCGGAATCGGAAGTCGGAAAGTGTAGAGGAAAAAGAGTAGATGGAAAATGGAAGATGGGTGAAGGGAATTACGGAGTCCTCGCGGACCGGAAGCCGATGCAGTTGTAGGCGTCGTCGGGCGTAGCGCTGAGACGCCGCGACCCGCGGCAGCTGCTGGAGCCGTTGCCCCAAGAGCCGCCGCGCAACACACGGTTGGGGCCGGATGACGGACCTGCGGGGTTCGTGGCGGCTGACGAGGAATACGGGCCGTACCAATCCTGACACCACTCCCACACATTGCCCAGCGTGTCATGCAAGCCAAGCGCATTGGGTAATTTCTTGCCGACAGGATGCGTCGTATTGGCCGAGTTCTCCTTAAACCACCCAATCTCGGCAGGTTCGCCGTAGCGCGGCTTGCGATCACCAGCACGACATGCATATTCCCACTCTGCTTCCGTCGGTAATCGAAGACCTGTTGCCGCACAGAATCTCTGGCAATCGTCCCATGAAACCGATTCCACCGGTCGTGACGGACAGTCAGTGTAAGGGGCTCCTTGGAATTGACTCGGATTACTTCCTATTTGCGCGGTCCACTGAGCTTGAGTCACTGGGTAGCGGCCGAGATAAAACGGCTTGGTCAGGCGGACTCTGTGATCTGGCAATCCGTCTTCCTCGACTTCTGTATCACCACCGCTCTCGCCCATGATGAACTCGCCTGGCGGAACTAACAACATTTCGATCCCAGTTTTGTTGCATGTTACTCGCCACGGAAGTCCAGTTGCCTTGATGCGCTGCGCAAGCTTGGAATTCGTAACAATACTTGGATCTGCGTCTTGCTCGAGCACCTTGGCCCAGCCCAATTGTGCAAGCGGTGGCGGTGGCGGTGGCAAAGTCGCAGAAATTGTTGGGATCACATTCACCGTCAGTTTCTTGAGTTTGTCCGCAAGCACGCCCGCATCCGCAATGCGGTCTTCCTGGTCACCTTCCATACAGTGTTCAAGCAATTCGATCATCGCGTCTGCGACACCGCGACTGCGCAATTTGGCCTTCCAAACACTTCCCTGTGGCGCTTTCGACATTAAATCGCCCACGAGCAGTTGATACCACATCACTCCAAGCGCATAGACATCGTCACGCGGGTCTGGCTTCCCGCCGCTTTGCTGTTGCGCGGATGCATACAGCGGTGTGCAAGTGCCACGCGACAATGTCCCAGCAGAGTTCGCCTCGGCGCCCCGCAAGTCCTTCAATGCCTCCGTCCGCATAATGCCGCCGATGCCAAAGTCTGTGAGCTTGAAACGAGTCTTATTGTCAGCCGTTTTCTCAACTAGGACATTTTGTGGCTTGATATCCCGGTGGATAATTCCTAACCCATGTGCAAACGCAACAGCCTCCGCGATCTTCCCGATGATCTCTGCTATTTGTGGTGGCGAAGGTTGCGTTGCACGACGAATTCGCTCATCGAACCACTTGGCGAGATCGCCGCCCCCCACATACTCATACTCCAAGCATGGTGGTGTTACGCGGAGATGTGTGTTCAACAGTTTTACGATGCCGGGATGCTCACCCCGTGAGCGAATTTTGTCGAGGAATTCCACTTCCTTTTTCAATGATCGTGCAGCGCGCTCATCGATACAGAACTTCAGAACCACCTCGGGCTGATTTGATCTGTCCAAATGTTTCGCCCGCCACACTTCACCATAGCCACCTTTTCCTAAAAATTCCGTAAGCTCGAGGTCTGTGTGGCTCACTGGGCAATCGCCAGAGCGAAACATTGGCATGGTTGCGGGAATCAAACGCAATAGATCTTCGGCGCTCGATAGCGGCAGATCGCTTGGCACGGTGTGGCCCGTGCGATCCTCGGTGCGCCGCATCGATTGCTGCAGAGTGCCAGGGACTTGCTTGAAATATAACTTCGCGGCGGCTTGGACTTCTGGGGATTTATCGGCAATCGCCAAGGCCACATCTGCGTTAAACTTCGACCCAGTCTTCACAATCTCTGCAAGAGCGGATCGTCTATCAGCATGACTCGCACCTTCAATAAAACTATCCGCAGCCTCATTGAGGAGCTCGCTGAAAGATTGCACATCCGTTTGCCCAGCATCGGACTTTGAGTAAAGCTTGACAATTGGCGCAAGGAAGACTTGAATAAACCTCTCGCGATTCCATTGCGCTGAATCTTCAACGGTCTTGAAAAGAGCAGCAAACTTAGGCTTTGTATCCTTCCAATGTTTATGGCTATACGCGAATGCGTTATAGCGCTCAAACCCCCGAATATCCGCTGGTAGCGTCTCCGGCTTTGGCCACAAAAAGGCTTCGGTTGTTACTGGAACGATTACACGCTTCAACTTGATTGCATGCGCAATTTCCCGCGATAGCCAGTCGCCGGGCTCCACACAACGATCAAGAGCGTTCTGCGAGCAGACTACAAGCACATGAGAAACACTTTCGATTCGCTTCAAAATTTGCTCGTCAAAATGCCCACCCATGAGGTCGTCAACATCGAGGAAGACTTGATATCCCTGCCCTTCAAGAAATTGCTGGAAAATGCGCGCCAAATCTGCACCATTGTCTCGGCGGTACGAGATAAAAATGCTTGGCTCGGGCATGGTCAAGTCAGTCTAGTTGAAAACTGACACCAATTACAATTCAGCCGCACTTGACAGGGCACTTCAATACAGAACCACCGCGTAGGGGAAACTAACCCGTGGTCAAACTCACCGCGTATCGTCAAGGATTTTTCTTGAGCACTGGGTAAAAATGCTCCCTGACCCTCACGGGCTGCCATGCGTGGTGTATCACACCCGCATGGAAACACTCGAAACACTATCGGCTGACCTTCGGACACTCAAGTCAAGCGTGCAACGGCAGCGCATTGTGATCGCATCGCTTGTTGGCATCCTCGGCATTGGTGCGTTCATCGGTGCGACGCGCCCAGCGGGTGATGCGACATTCGACACCATCACTTGCAAGCAGTGGATTGTGGTCGACAAGGATGGGAAGGCACGCATCACTGCGAAGACACGCGCCGATGGGGAGGCGACCGTGGCGTGGTTCGACACGGATGAGAAGCTGCGCATCGGTGCGGGGACATGGGCCAATGGGAATGCGGGCGTGGGGTGGGCCGACAATGATGGGAAGAAGCGCATTAGTGCGATGACATTCGCCGATGGGCAGGCGAGGGTGCAGTGGCTCGACAAGGATGAGAAGCCGCGTATCTCTGCGAAGACACTCGCCGATGGGGAGGCGACCGTGCTGTGGCTCGACAAGGATGGGAAGCAGCGCATCGCTGCGGCGACACTCGCCGATGGGCAAGTCGTACTCCCGACAACAGACCGGGAAAAACCCTGATGCTTACGGGCGTGAATGATCGACACGATGACCGCTTGGACTCAAGTCTTGGGCTTGCTTCACTTTCGTGGACAGGTTCACTATATCAATTCCTGACGCATTTTCCAACGCAGTTCATACTTGATCGGGCTGGTGTTGCCGTTGTTTGAGTGCCTCCTCTGGGGGTTGTAGAAGCCGTCGATCCACTCGGAGATCGCTCTGCGCGCATCTTCGAATCGCTCGAAACGTCGGCGGGATAGAAGTTCAAAGTGAAGCGTGCTGAAGAAACTCTCGATCACCGCGTTGTCCCACGGATCAGCCTTGCGGCTCATGCTGCGCTTGATGCCACGGGCCACGGGCCGCGAGCCATTGGATGTATTCCTCCTCACCGTAGATCGAGCCGCGATCGGAGTGCAGCAGCATCGTGCAGCGCGGACGCCTGCGTGTTGCCGCGCTTTCGAAAGCCGCCAGCGCCAATGCGCCGTCGTTCTCCTGTGACATCGCGTATCCGACGACTCGCCTGGAGAAGAGGTCGATCACCGGCGCGAGATACGGCCATCCCTCATCCGTGCGCACATATCTGACATCCGTGACCCACGCTTCATTGGGAGCGTGGGTGGTGAAATTGCGTTGGAGCTGATTTGGTGCGACGCGTTCGCCCGCGCACGAGCCAGTCGACCAGCGCCATGATTTCTTTTTGCGAGCAAATATGCCTGTTTCCCGCATGATTCGTGCCGTACGGCGGCGTCCAACGGGCAGACCCTGGTCGCGCAATTCCACCGCGATGCGCGGACTTCCGTAGGTGCGCCTGTTGCGTGCAAAGACCGCGGCCACATGAACGGCGAGCACGCGATCTTCCTGCTTGCGCAGGCAGGGCTCACGCACGGCTCACGCGTGGTACCCGCTTCGCGTCCCGTGCATCGCTTGACAGAGCGCGGACACCGTGAAGTTCGTGCGTTGGATATGAATGAAGGTGAACCTCATGGGCCTTCCTTGGCGAAGAACTTCGCCGCCTTTTTTAAAATTTCACACTCGATGAGCAGCTGCTTGTTCTGGCGGCGCAAGCGTGCGAACTCGACGCGTTCGTCTGTCGTCAACTCGCCGGTCGGGCTTTTGCATCCGTCGATGTCGGCGCGATGGACCCACTCGCGCAGAGCGGTCGGGTCCAGGTTAAGGTCTGCGGCGACCCGCGTGATGCTGCGGTCTGCGACCTTGCAGAGACGCACGGCCTCGGCCTTGAATTCAGGGGTGAAGGTGCGGCGTTGCCGCTTGGTGATGGCCTTTGTTTGCTTGTCCATGGTGTACTCCGAGCGAGCATTGTCGCTAATTTTGGTGTCCACGGAAGTGAATCAAGCTCAAAACAGTGTAGTTATTATATATATCGTGCTGAAAATACTAAGGCATAATGCTACTATATTTATTATTATCGCTAGACGGCGCAGTGAAGAGTTTATAGCTTTGCGACTACGAGTCCAGCCAAAGTAACTCAGAAAAACACCGACAAGAGGAACCCAAAAAAGGCAAATCGCGATACAACCAACGAACAAACCAACGATCAAACTATGAGTTGCACTCCGCTGTGCATCGTTGGGGTTTTCTTCGCTGTGTGTACTTGCGGGCGCAGGTCGCGCGGTCCGGGTAGACGCCGCGGGCCGCGCAGGCGGTATTAGAATCACATTCACCTTGAGTTTCTCGATTTCCGCAACCAAAATACCTGCATCAGCGATGCGGTCTTCTCTTTCATCTTCAATACATTTGTCAATCAAATCTGTCATCGCAGGTTGGACACCACGGCCGACCAGTTTGGACTTCCAACCAGAACCCCGTGGCGCTGCCAACATTAAATCGCCCATGAGCAGTTGATACCACAACACTCCGAGCGCATACACATCGTCACGCGGGTCTGGCTTCCCGCCGCTTTGCTGTTCCGTGGATGCATACAGCGGCGTGTAAGTGCCACGGGACAATGTCCCAACAGAGTTCGCCTCGGCACCCCGCAAGTCCTTCAATGCCTCCGTGTGCATAATGCCGCCGATGCCAAAGTCTGTGAGCTTGAAACGAATCTCATTTTTCGTCGTTTTCTCAACTAGGACATTTTGTGGCTTGATATCCCGGTGGATGATTCCTTGTCTATGTGCAAACGCAACAGCGTCCGCGATCGTCCGAATGATCTCTGCTATTTGTGGTGGCGAAGGTTGCGTTGCACGACGAATTCGCTCATCGAACCACTTAGCGAGATCGCCGCCCTTCACATACTCATACTCCAAGCATGGTGGTGTTACGCGAAGATGTGTGTTCAACAGTTTTACGATGTTGCGATGCTCACCCCGTGAGCGAATTTTGTCGAGCAATTGCACTTCCCTCTGCAATGATCGTGCAGCGCGCTCATCGATACAGAACTTCAGAACCACCTCGGAATGATCTGGTCTGTCCAAATGTTTCGCCCGCCACACTTCACCAAAGCCACCTTTTCCTAAAAATTCCGTGAGCTCGAGGTCTGTGTGGCTCACTGGGCAATCGCCAGGGCGAAACATTGGCATGGTTGCGGGAATCAAACGCAATAGATCTTCGGCGCTCGATAGCGGCAGATCGCTTGGCACGGTCCGCCCCGTGCGATCCTCGGTGCGCCGCATCGATTGCTGCAGCGTGCCAGGGACTTGCTTGAAATACAACTTTGCTGCGGCTTGGACTTCTGGGGATTTATCGGCAATCGCCAACTCCACATCTGCGTTGAACTTCGACCCAGTCTTCACAATCTCTGCAAGAGCGGATCGGACATCATCAGGACTCGCACCTTCAATAAAACTATCCGCAGCCTCATTGAGGAGCTCGCTGAAAGATTGCACATCCGTTTGCCCGGCATCGGACTTTGAGTAAAACTTGGCAATCCGCGCAAGGAAGACTTGAATAAACCTCTCGCGATTCCATTGTGCTGGATCTTCAACGGTCTTGAAAAGAGCAGCAAACTTAGGCTTTGTTTCCTTCCAGTGTTTATGGCTATACGCGAATGCGTTGTAGCGCTTAAACCCCCGAATATCCGTTGGCAGAGTCTTTGGCTTTGGCCACAGAAAGTCTTCGGTTGTTACTGGAACGATTACACGCTTCGACTTGATTGCATGCGCAATTTCCCGCGATAGCCAGTCGTCGGGCTCCACACAACGATCAAGAGCGTTCTTCGAGCAGACTACAAGCACATGAGAAACACTTTCGATTCGCTTCAAAATTTGCTCGTCAAAATGCCCACCCTTGAGGTCGTCAACATCGAGGAAGACTTGATATCCCTGCCCTTCAAGAAATTGCTGACAAATGCGCGCCAACTCCGCGCCATTGTCTCGGCGGTACGAGATAAAAATGCTTGGCTCGGGCATGGGCAAGTCAGTCTAGTTCAAAACTGACACCAATTACAATTCACTCTCACATGTTCGATGCTTGGGGAATGCCTCCAGCGGTGCCCGCCAGCTCGGTGGAACGCCATCATCGGCGTATATTTATTCTGGCATGTTGCCCATCACGCGATTGAGGGCGCAGAGATGCATTCAGCAAGATCAGCTGACGCGTGGAAGCCAGACCGCTGCTTTCATCCCAACGGTTGTAATGATGGTGAATATCCGAATCGCACATTTCTGAAGCGAGAATTGTTGGCACATCTTGGACACACGACAAAGCGCGTGGGTTCGGCGACTCACGCCCAAACCAGTCGATCGCTTGCCAAGCCCGCTGATTTACTGTGGATCACAATCAGCCTTGCAGCATTGTGTATATATGGTGTGCGTCATGCGCAAATGCGGATCGCGTATCTCGGCGACTCGTGATTGCGCGTCACGACTAAACCACCACCACCATCTCACCCGCAATCCCAGGACCAAACGCCAATCCGACCCACGGGCGCGGCGCTTCACGCTTCATCAAGTCTTGCATGATGAACAGCAGTGTGGCACTGCTCATGTTGCCGAACTCTCTCAAGATGCGGCGGCTCGCATCGGCGCTTGCTCGCGGCAACGCGAGTGCATCGAGCACCGCTTCGATAACGCGTGGGCCGCCGGGATGAATCGCCCATCCGCGCACATCGGCGATCGACATGCCGTGTTGTGCGAGCGATCGACGGACCCATGGACCGAGTTGGTCTTGGATGATTTGTGGCACTCGGGCGCCAAGGGACATCTCAAATCCGTGATCGCCAATTGTCCACGACATCGCATCGGCGCTTGCTGGCATGATGATGCTGTGTGTGGCGGCGATGC